>Ga0316206_1001419_pt1 | contig 21181 bp, 20 predicted proteins | sample 6monthpyrite_MG_FD_204942 | JGI IMG/M metagenome (GOLD analysis project Ga0316206, IMG submission 204942) | Microbial mat bacterial communities from mineral coupon in-situ incubated in ocean water Damariscotta River, Maine, United States -... | ecosystem: Environmental > Aquatic > Marine >... | reverse complement strand
TCCACAAAATCTATTCAAAATCTCGATTTTTTGCCTTCAGAACCTTCAAAAATTCGCTCAATCAGGCTTTAAGGAAGGTGATTTTGACAATTTAAATGTTTTGCTGGATGCATGTCTAATATATTTGCTTCTTTGTTCACGATACTATAACAATTCAAAATATTCAAACTTTGATGCTTTCTTATCAAAAGTCAAAGTGGTTTCACATTTCAAAGTCTTTGCAGACAATGAAATAAGTAAGTCGGATAAATCAATTTTATTGGCTTTGGCAGTATTGGTAAATTCATAAAGAGTTGATTGGTGTTCAAATTTAAAAATTGGCATTTCTAGCATATCATTAATAACCGCCACAATGTCTTTTCTGGCTATATCATAAACCGATTCAAGCACCCAAATTAATTCTATAATGACTAATAATGTGACAAATAATTCTGATTTGTTTTTTTCAGCTTTTTTAAATAATTGACGAACCTTTTTAGCCTGTTTAACATCATCAGCTATTAAAAATCGAACTAATAAATTGGTATCTAGTGCTTTCATCATTCTTTTGGGCTGTTAAATCTATTCTTGATTACTGCATTCATCTCTTCAATAGATACCGTTTTTTGATTTGGCTTTTTTAATTTACCAAAAACTTCATCGACTTTTTTAGATATTAATTTTAAAATTGCCTCACCTTCTTTAGTGACAGTTATTTCTATTTTATCACCCGTATCAAGCTTTAAAGACTTTCTAACATCAATTGGGATTGTCACCTGACCTTTACTTGTTATTGTTGCTAAAGACATAACTCCTTACCTTTTTAAATATCTTACTTTATTGTATGGATTAATCGGCAAAATGTCAATACCAGAATACCAATAGAAAATTTTGTTGGTTGAAACCAAATACCCGTATTAGACGTCATATATGAACGCCCCGTCAGGTCAAGTCTTTATTCATGATTTAGATAATGGTTTCGGACATATATTCGGCCTATTTGTGAGATTGTCGAATAAATAATCTTAATCTCTGGCCTTGATGAGTTCCGTAAAAATATTTTGCTTATCAATTAAATGGTATAAAATTACCGTGTCGTCTATCAGTCTAAAATATTTCAGGGTTACCTATTATATTCATCATGTTTTCTAACTTGACTGGCTTGCCTAGTTGTTAATTTATTACTGTATTTTCTTGTTCTTAGTAAATTATGCGAGTTTTAACTCGAGTATTATGGATTGCGTCAAGGCGGACTATTAGTGGACCAATACCAGGAGAAATTTTCATGTCAAGAAGGAAGTATTTCAGCTTTTTAGTAAGCGCCTGTTCTTGGTTTTTCTTTTGCAACCAAGGCCTAACGTGATTCAGGAACACTGATGATATATATGGATAGGTTCCTGATTTTGACTATTAAGACCATTTCATTTCAAGCGTTCTATGCTCTTGCGCGCAATCACGGAGATATAAATTAATTAAACTTTGATAAGGCACACCATTTTTATCTGCCATTTGTTTAAAATATAAAATTGTATCCTCTTCTATACGGATAGTAATTTGTTTTTTCAATCGTTTTGCATAAGGGTTTTTAGTAGATTTTGAGAAATCGTAAGATTTACGCATAATAGTCACCTTCATATTGTTTTCTTTCAATTTTGTCAGCTTTGCGAGCTGAAATGATACGAATAGTATCGTGCCCTCTTTCACAATGGCATACGGTTAAAAGATTATTCTTAAAGCTCATGCCCATTAATATAAATCTTTCTTCGCCTATTGAATGGTCAGGATCAGGTATCAATCTAGCTAATTCATCAAAGAATACAGTTTTTGCCTGTTCAAATGAAACGCCATGTTTCTTTTGATTTAACTGATTTTTACTTTCATCCCATTCAAATTTTAAACCATTCATAACTACATTATAATTATATTGTAATTGCAATCAACTATTATTTTCAAAAAATAAAATTATTATCTATGTATATCTCGCCTCTTTAAAAAGCCAGCTTGAGCAATCCTTTAATATACTTCTGCTCCAAGGTTTTACAGTATTTCTTCAAATTATCAACTGTACCAATCGCTTTATAAAACCATTTATCAAAATATTTGATTTCATTAAGCCAAGTATCGTTATTTAAATCCAACCTCTACAAAATATTGGGCAACTCATCAGGAATATAACCTTTGTAATCATTAATGATAGCTCTTCCTGTGCAATCAACCAAAGCCAAGTAATCATCTAAAGCAAAGGGAATATCCTCATTATGATTGCCAAATGATTTTAGTACTGTTTTTTTGTTTTCTATACGTTCTTGAATAGAAGTAAAATCAGACTCCTCAGGCGTTTGAGCCATATTAACTCTGATAGGGTTCAAATCCACATAAGCCATGCATGTTAATACCGCTTGTTCATCCAACAAAGCTTGTGATTTAAAGCGACCATCCCAGAAACGGCCTTTGCAATTGTCTTCAGCATTGGAACGGCGAGCAACCGACTCATTAATTCCACGCATAAAGCATGAAATATCCATCAATCTATCGCGATATAGCTCGATATTAACATAAATCGCATCAAGCTCTGCTTTTGTAAGTGACTCTTTATTATAATATTTTTGTGTTAGGTAAGATAAACTATACAACTGCTTCCATCTACGTAGCACCTCACGATTATCCCAATCTTTCGCTTTGTTTTCATCAACAAACAGCACAACATGATAGTGATTTGACATTACAGCATAAGCACAACAATCTATAGCAAAGACATCGGTTTGCGAAATAATTTTATCTCGAATCCACTCACGCCTATGATCGTAATTTACACCTGAACATTTATCATCCCCGAACAAAAAAGCACGACGTACACATCTAACCTAGTAATGATAATAGGGTGTGTCTTCTAGTGAAATCAAACTTCTTCTTGGTACTGTCATAACTCTCTCCTTTTTTGCTGTTTTGCCCAATATAGCGTATAATGAATTTTATGAAAATTACGATGGGTGTCCTTGTATATTATTCATCTCATCAGTTAAATTAACGCAGACCAAAAAAAATCACACACCTTTTGTGGCGCTTCGCTATAATGCCACAAAAACCACGTAACTTTTCGGTCTGGTGAACTTGGCGTTATAGCTCAATTATACTATGAATGTTTCTGAAATTTTTGAAAACGAACCAAATCAGTGGGGGCTTCGAGGCGACCCTTGGTTGTGGCGTGAGCTAAAGTCTCAATTTGAAGTCATACCTATGCCAGAAACTCCCGAAAAATTAAGAGCATTAATTGAAAAAGAGTATGAGTGTTCTACTAGACATCCTATTACCCATGAAAAGCACTTCGACATAGAGCGTTTCAATCACGGCGGTATGTCTGGTGGCGGCATCAGCCCAGAATTTTGGATTACAAAAGGCATTCCGCTACTTATAAGCCGTCACACTAAACCATAACAAGTTAGTCCAATTAATCTCGCTACAGTTTTGTATTGGCTTATTTTGAAACAGTAAAGCTGTCTGAGACCCTCGATCTTCAACAGAACCTATAAAAAAACATTTTATTCGTAGCCAAGACACACACCGAGTTTTTTACTGTTTCAAAATAAGCCAATACAAAACGTTAAATACTGACTCGTGTTATTGAAGAAACAAAACTCATTAATTCAAACGTACCTAGGAGCTTGTCCGAGAATAGAAAACCTACTGCAGAAAAGCTGGATTTGGTGCTTTTTTCCACTGATTCTCGTTAAATAGATCATCGGTGATGAAGTTTTTTGAGGGTTTCTTAGGCGCATTAAGGACTTGTACTCTCATTGTGATTTTCTATATCGGGATTTGGGTAATAAGTGCCATTCGGGTTTTACCCAACAATGCAAAGGTCTTTTATTGTTCAAAACCATTAGAAAAGATTTCTACAGCCGTTAGATCCAACCAGATTTTCAAGCCTGCATCTGCATCCGCCATAAGCAACACATCATCATTGGCATCAACTTTTAATGCAACTCCTGCTGTATTTGTCATTGATAGGAATACCGGAAGTGCAGGATTGGTGACGTCTAGCTCTACCAATCCAAAATTCTGCCCCGAAGCCAAGTATGCGATATTATTGATGACTTTAACACCATTTGTCGTGCTTAAGGGGTTAACGATGTACACATATACTTCCTGAATATTTGCAGGTGTGGTAATGTCCCAAATCCTTAAGTGGCCAGTACTATTGGCAATATAAAGAAAACCATTAGCAATATCTATATCCTTTATTTCATTGGACAAGTTAAAAGAATTCACTTGCACAGGAAGACTTCTATTGGTGAAATCTATAAGCCATACACCTAGATTACTGCTGGCAACGACCAAATCATTCTCAATTGCGACTCTTGATATGCCATTGTTAGATGCCTCTGTCCAATATCCTTCAACTATAGGCATCAACGGATTTGATAGATTAACCCACCTGACTCCAACCGAACCTGCCGCCACCAATACTTCATTTGCATTCACCCTTTCCAGATGTTGTACATAAGCGCCTCCAGGAATGGCCAAACCGGGCAATAAAACAGGGTTTTGTAGATTTGTTACATCTAACAATTCCAAACTATCACTGCGTTTGGCCATAGCGATGGTGTTGTTTATTTTTACTGACGATACGATTGTATCTATATTATTAACCCACTTGCTTACGATTGGATTTGTTGGGTCGCTTACGTCCATAATAATCATTCCAGCACCATCATCACTATTAGAAATGGTAACAAAATTACCACTTACATCAACATCATCAGAACTGGTAAACAAGGGCATAAAATCAACTTCAAGTGGAGGTTCTGCCAAACCCATATTTTGTTCATCTAATTTGTAAGCATATATACCATGAAAAAAACTTGCTGGTGAAGAAAATGCATAATTCCCATTGACACTAAGGGTTTTCATGGATCGTGGCGTACCACCAATAACAATAGGAGAAGCTGTATTACTGATGTCCAATAATACCACTCCGTTTTGAAAACTATCATCGGCAACAGCCAATAAACCGTTATCCAATTGCTCAGCTCTATAAACAACACCTCCGGAAACTCCTCTTGGAAAAGTACTTGGATCAATCGTCCCTAAATCAGTCATCACTGCTGAAGAACCACTGACATCAAGGTCGATCATACTCACTCCATCTCCTCTACGAGAAACATAGGCTCTTGTACCTTTAATAGAAATATGCAATGCATTGGTTGCCCCAGAAAATTGTGCTGAAAAGGTCATGGTTGTGAGATCACTGATATCAACGGCAATGACTCCTTGAGTGATGTCTGTGACAAAGGCGTAATTCCCTAACACTTCAACATCACTAGCAGAATCTAACCCACCTGGTTCTAGATAATCGCCTATAACTGAAATATTTTGAGGATTACTGATGTCTAAGGCACGTATCCCCTGAACGGACATGGCTGCAATTAAGACGCTATTGCCAATAAAAGACAATCCATTTGGGCTGCCTCCAGGTACCGTTAATGGATCAATAATATACCGACCTAATATAACTGGCTGGGCTGGATCTTGTAAGCCAATTAATGTTATGGTGTTTGTTTTGTCAGATACTGCTGCCAGAGAGCCATCATCACTGATATCAATAAATAGCACTTTTTTTCCTGTACGTACCTCAGAAACAACGACCATATTAGTAGGATCATTGATGTTTGCAATCCTTAGCACTGAGCCTTCCCCATACAACAAGAGATTGGTCCCTCCATTTGACCAGGTTTCTGACGTATGAGAAGTGCCGTAAGGCAATTCACTTTCAAGTTGATACTTAACCAGTCCACTACTTGATTGAGGGTAAAGACTGACAATTAACACGAAACATAATATTTTATTCATAGCTGTATTTCCTCTATCGGGAGCTGGGTATTATTCAAAAGAATCTAAAAATATGACGTCAATTACAGGAGCAGCTTCAGCATTTGCGGTAACTGCCTCTGTGTTATTGTCATAATCAAACTCATGTTGTGGAGCACTGACATTGGATTCAAGACTAAAACTACCGGGATTGATAATCTGATAATGCAAAGTAATGTTCTCTTCAGTGCTTAGGCTTAAAGCATTTATGACACAATCAACCGTCAGGCAACTGTCTCCTCTGGCCCAAAGCAGATTCAAATTGTTCGGTATTAGGTTGACCTCAATCGGTGTCGCCGTATTAATACCTGCATTGGCGACACGTAAATTAAATTCAATCTCTTGTCCTTCGGTATAGGGACCTTGAGTTGTTAGTGTCAATTGGGAGATCATCTCCACTAGTGGTGCAATATTGACCATTAATTCGGCATCATTATTGGATAAATCGGGATCAGTTTCTCCGGGCACAGCAAAGACTTGATGATTGAATGAAGTTTGAATACCCGGCTGGGATATCGGATTATAGTAAGAAAAAATAACATTCACCGTTGAATTAGCGGGTATTGATCCAATTTCACACCAAGTATTGACAAAAACAAAGTTGCAAGTGATGAATTCAGACTGTTCGTAATCACTATAAACACGCACGTTTGTGGCTGGATTGGCTCCAGTGGACACTTTAACTATAAACCGAATGAAATCGTCTGAGTAATAAGGCGCAGATGGAAAATCCACTTGAAAACCTGTTACCGATAGGTCTGATTTATCCAAGGCACCACCGTTGCCTCGTTCATCTGTATTGTTATCTAAATACACGTCTAAAGTACTAGAACTAACAATGGCTACTGCATCAAATTCAGATGCAGTAATTTGAGCATTAATGGTGATGTCTCTTGAACCTCCATTAATTAAAGTGTTAATAGTGCAGGACTGTCCCGCAACAGAATCACAACCCACGAAGGAAACACTATTCAAACCAGTGGGATTAAAATCCACTACTGGAGCATTAGCTATATCAACACCAAGATTAGTGATGGTTGCTTTGTACTCAATGACTTGGCCAATAAAATGATCGCCTTGGCTGATTAAATTCATATCAATAGACAAATCGGCAGCATTAAGTAAAGTACCTGAAGTGTTGATTGTGTTATTGCTAATATCTGGATCAATATACTGCGAGTTTGCTGTTCTGTTTATACTTAAATCCAAATCAAAACTGCTGGCAAAACTACTCAGTGTTAGGGTCAAGGGTATGCTAATTGTCTGAAAAGGCTGAATAACATCAACGATGCAAGGAAATGAACTGCACAGTGAAGAGTTTACATTGCCAATACTTGCATTACTGGTAGCAATATCAACTTCAAATGCTGTTGCAATCACTGGGCTATTATTTATTATCTTCGCTGTATAATTGAGACTTTGACCGTGGACAAAATTTGAACCTTGAGTTGTACTTGTAATAATGATATTACTTGCACTCAAATCGGCAATGCCTGTAGCTTCATAAGCACCTGCGTCACACAATGCATCGCGTGCAATCCCTCTTTGGTCGGTTGCTAAACAATAAGCAGGGTTGCCAAAGTTTATCGCTTCAGATGTATATCTTAAGGCCTGTGTTTTGGTTGCTCCTCCGTTATCCCGCAAGGTCAACAACTCAGTTTCTCCCTCTGATGTGGTTAGGGTGGAGCAAGAATAAGGGTTTGATGTATCAAAATTTTGGGAGTTAACAATGACATTGATGTCTTCACCCGTATCGCAATAATGATCAATAATTGAATTTGTCACGACAACATTAGTATCGCCTTGCACACTGATTGGAGAAGCAAATGTAACATGGTTAATTGTGAGCGTTGAAAAACCCCAAACTTCCAACATATAAGCAAATTGGTTTACCGTTGATTTTGCGAAGGTTGCATTACTCGTATTGACTACCGAGTCATTGGCAAAAATTCCACTAAATTCCTCTTGAATCAAACTGCTTACAAAATTTAATTCGCCACTCTGTAAATATATACTTGAACCTTTAGTATAATCAATATACTGGTTACCATCATTATTGCTAATCACTTGTGCTCGATTAAAAGTAAATGTTGTTGTAGATATGTCTAAATTGGAATTAATGGCATAAATGGCACCACCTTTACCCACATTAGGATTGAGTATGTTGAATATCACTGTGCTTAAATTAAAACCGAAGTAACTGTTTTGTATAGTAAGAGTTCCATTTTCAACATTTATAGCACCCCCAGTACCTGAAAAATCCGTATTATTACTAAACCATGAATCCACTATGGAGACTTGAGCATCAATGATTCTTATTGCAGAGCCACCATTAGCCACATTGCTTCTGCTTGCATCATGAAAATAAACCCGTTGCAAGGTTAAGTTGGTATTACTGCCTGTAACCTTCATGATTCTATTGCTGTTGCCTGTTATATCTAGTGTCCCAGATGGCGTTGCTGTTCGGATTGTCATATCTGATGTGATAGTTGGCAATTGTGAATTTAGAGAGATAATCCACACATCAGGAGATATCAGTATATCGTTCCCAGATCCTGATGAACAGTTCCCAACTGCTGAATCGTTATTAGCACTGCGTATGGCATCTTGAAGTGTACAACCATTGGCACCAAAGTTGATGTTAACTGCGTGCGTTTTGGTGGTATTGCTTAGTAACAAGAGACCAAGACAAAACACTGATAATTTATAAATCATAGAGACTAACTACTTTATTTCCGAGAGCTTATTCTATTAATTTGATTTATTTCAGTTCTTAAAAAGTTCTTAATTAGTTATTAAATTTTAATGATTTATTGATCCTTAACGAACTCTTAACATTCTCTTGAATGGTTTTTAACAAGGCCTAGGAGCTTGTCCGAGAATAGAAATTTACTGCGAAAAAGTTTAAATTGGACAGTTTTTCAACTAATTTTCGTTAAATAGCAGGGCTATTCGCCTCAAATTAGGCAAAAACCTGTCTCAATTTAACTTTCTCTCGCTACAATCGCTATTCTCGGACAAGCTCCTAGTACTGCAATTAATAAGTTCCGTCTAATATTCAGCTTATCTCGCAAAAGTAGTTGTGTTGGCTTTTTTAGTCATTGAGTTTTAAATTTATCTTCTTCTTTGTGTGTTTCTGTGTCCACCGCCACCTGATGAATGGCGATTACTCGAACCTCCTCTTGAACGATTGGAATGACCAGAAGAGCGACGATTATTTGAGGAAGAGCTAGAAGAATGATTGGAACGCGATGACGACTGGCTCGAATGCTGAGAAGAAGAGGAGCCTGAATTATGTCCCGTTGAACTGGGTTGGCGGTAATGACCAGACTGAGGGCTTGATTGGTATTGTGCTTGCGCTGCGTTCGAGTGATTGCTTTGATTACTTCCACTGTGACCCGAAGCAGAATGATTTTGTCCCGAGGCTTGGTGATTAGAATTTCTGTTTGAATTTATAGCTCTATTTGAATGGTTTTGAGCCGATGAATTGTGTTGCAATGCATAGCGGTTATTGCTGTAGCTGCTGCCCTGTCTTCTTTCTTGATTGTAGTTTCTATTAGTATTCCTTGAATTTCTCGAATATCCAGTATTAGAACGAATCATGCCATTGGAATAAGGATTGGAACGGCGTTGATTTTGAATGTTCCTATTAGTGGGCTGAGTTGAGCTAGAATATCTATTTGCACTGGCTGAATGGCCTGAACGGTTGATGTTTCTATTGTTTTGATATCGATTTTGGCTCGTATTCTGAGCACCCGAATGGTTTCTGTTTTGGTTGTAAGAACGAGAATAAGCAGCGGAATTTCGACTGTTATAAGACCTGTATTGATTGCCGCTATTGCGGTTCAAACCATTGGATAAATTGATGTTGCGATTGTTGGAATAATAAGTGTTGTTTCTGTGATTTCTATTGCGATTGTTTCTATCTGCAATATGGCCTATTTCAGAACGAGCTGAACCATGTCTATACGAGTTGTGTCCACCCAAATAGTTGTTCCAGTAGCTGTCATAGTAATAATTATTATAACCATAGTTATTGTAATAATGGTTGTTCCAGTAGGAACCACCCCAATTGTTACCAAACGTAAGGCTTAGACCATAATTCCAACCGTAATTATAATTATTGTAGTGTCCCCATGGCGAGTAAATACCCCAATAACTATTTGGATAATAAGAATAACTGTTATAAAAACCAACACGAGGATAGCGATAAGGACTATAAAAAACATTGCTGTAATTAACACCCCAGCGATCTGGATAATAATTCATAGAATAATAATCGTTACCGTAATAGCCATTATCATAATATCCATTGTCATAACCATAATAATCATTTTCGTAATAAATATCATCGTATTGGCTGTAATAATAAGGATCGGAGGCACAGGCCTGTAATAATAGTACTAAACTGATAATTGCAATGAATTTTTTCATAAGAGTTTCCCCTGAGGATTTGTAACTGTATTAGCATCTTATCCATTATCGCATGAATGTAAACTGAACAGTGGCTTAGTACGGGATTATTTGTCATCCTTCTATCAATATAGGCAACCCTCATGCGGCTAATTTTTATTTGATCGGCTTAGATGGTATTTAGTGGTACTGTGTTTGCTCATTTTATTTCGTAAAAGACTCACTTTCTTTTCATTTAACATCTTCCTTGTTAAGGTTGTCACTGTATTATTTATATCGGGATTGGAGTTCTATGCTTTTAGGTTTGATTGGGGCTATTTTTATTGGCCTGTCTTTGGGTCTAATGGGGTCAGGTGGATCTATTCTCACCGTACCCGTTTTGGTTTATTTGTTTGGGCAAGATGAAAAAGTAGCTATTGCAGGATCTCTGGCCATAGTCGGAACCATCGCCTTGGTTGCTGGCTTAACTTATCTCAAAAACAAATTAATTGACTGGAAAACAGTCGTGTTGTTTGGGATTCCTGGTATGCTCGGAACCTATTTAGGTGCATGGCTGGCAGTCTATATTCCAGGAATTGTACAGTTAGTGTTGTTCTCTTTCGTGATGCTGGCAGCAGCATGGATGATGCTTAAAAAAAGAAATCTTACGCCACAAAAAGGTCAGCAACACTTGCTTAAAATCAGCCTTGATGGCTTGTTTGTTGGCGTGATTACAGGTATAGTTGGAGTTGGCGGAGGTTTTTTGATTGTCCCTGCTCTGGTTTTGCTGGGAGGTTTATCCATGCGAAATGCGGTAGCAACAAGCCTTATCATTATTGCCATGAAATCCTATTCGGGGTTTTACAAATACCTTGATGTTCTGAATCAACAAAACCTAAGCTTGGACTGGAACACCTTGGGCTTGGTGACAGGCATTGGAATATTAGGAACGTTTATCGGTAATTATTTATGCCATAAAATCCCTCAGCAACACTTGAAAAAATATTTCGCCTATTTTTTACTAGCGATGGCCGTGTTTATTTTGTTTAAGGAGCTGCCAGAAGTTCTTAAATTAATGAAATAATGCTTAATCATTCTGCGTCTCTCGGAAAAGTAGTTGCATAATGTTAAACTATCACTAATTTTAAGCAAATCCAAAGACAATGAGTAAAAAAGATAGCGCACAAGTAAAAACCATTCCTCCATTGATTCCATTGGCCTTTATTGCTTTATCGTGGCTGGTTAACACATATATTTATGTTCTGCCTATTCCTATTGCCGTTGACATTCAAAGCATTATCGCTTATTTTTTTATGTTTGATGCGCTAGTTTTATTTAGTTTTAGTCTCTATTTTTTCTTTATTACACGACAAAACCCAGAACCACACACACCAACCAACGCCCTTTATACCCGTGGTATTTTTCGCATTACCCGCAACCCAATTTATTTGGGTTTTCTTGCTGCACAAATTGTTGTGGCAATACAACTAAACAACCTCTATGTTATTCTGACTTTACCGCTTGTATTTTGGTTGTTAAATAAATGGGTGATAGAACCTGAAGAAACTTATTTGCAAAAACTTTTTGGCCAAGAGTATCTGGATTACAAAAAAAAGGTCAGAAGGTGGTTATAACATGGCAAATAGTAACGTAAAAAACAGCGAAATTGAACATTTTAACCAGCAAGCTTCTTTTTGGTGGGATGTTAATGGCCCTTTTAAAACCCTGCACCATATCAACCCAGTACGCACTCAATACGTCAAGCAGTTTATTGATCTTGCAGGTAAAAAAGTATTGGATGTTGGTTGTGGCGGCGGTGTTTTTTCCGAAGCTATGGCGGCCAACAAAGCCCATGTAACAGCCATTGATCTAGCCGTTGATGCTCTTGATATTGCAAAGCTTCATTTGTATGAAAGTCATTACAAAATAGATTATCAGCAACACAGCGTAGAAGAGTTTGCACAAGACCATGAAAATAGTTTTGATGCGATTGTTTGTATGGAAATGTTAGAACATGTCCCAGACCCTCAAGCCATTGTTGATGCCTGTGCCAAAATACTAAAACCTGGTGGCTGGTTGTTTCTTTCTACTCTAAATCGTTCGAGTAAATCTATGATGTTAGGTATCTTTATGGCCGAGCATGTGCTGGGTCTAGTGCCCAAGGGCACACACCATTTCGAACAATTAATAAAACCCTCAGAACTAGCCAAGGGTATAGAAAAAGCTCAGCTGAAACTTATCGACATCTGTGGCATGAAATACAACCCGCTTTCTAACAAAGCATGGCTAGACCAGCACGATGTCTCTATCAACTATCTTCTTGCCGCGCAAAAGCCCTGATGGCCATGAAGGGTCTGTTGTTTGATCTCGATGGCACCTTGGTCGATACTGCTATAGATATGCTTGCAGCCTTAAGGATTTTAGCCGCAGAAAACAACATAGAAATTAACCCAGATTATCATCAATACAAAGAACTAATTACCCGAGGCTCAAGAGCCATTGTTGAGTCTGTTTTTGGACAAGTCGAACAGTCGCACTTTAAAATTCTGCAACAGCGTTATTTAAAAATATACCAAGAAATATTAACCGAAGATTCTTCTTTATTCACTGGCGTTAACGAGGTCATAAATCAGCTCGACTATCGCGGTATTGAATGGGGAATAGTCACCAACAAACCAGTTTATTTAGCACGACCATTAATCCAATCATTACCAACATTAGCTAATTGCAAAGTACTGGTCGGTGGTGACAGCACAAGCCAAGCCAAACCGCATCCAATGCCATTGCATCATGCCTTAAAATCCATGAACATCAGCCCAGCATTAAGTTGGTATGTTGGAGATGCTAAATCTGATATTACAGCAGGCAGAGCCGCTGGCATGAAAACGGCCGTTGCCTTGTGGGGCTATATTGCTCACGATGAAGACCCCAACAATTGGCAAGCCGACAAGCTACTAAGTCAAACTCAGCAGCTGTTAACATTATGAAAGCAATTGCACTATTTAGCGCAATTGTTTTTGCCCATCTGTTTTCACAAGCTCAAGCTCATCCGTACCATCATAGTGTTGCTGTCTTTGACTTTAATCCACAAACAAAACAGTTAGAACTCAGTTTAAAAATGCTCAGTGAGGATTATGAAAAAATAAAAAATAAAACAACACTAAAGAACACAAGCTCAATCCAAGACTATATAAACAAACACTTGCAAATCGATTACAATTCAACGGCCTTAACGGCAAAATTAGAAGGACAAGAATTTGAGCGTGAATTTGTTTGGTTTTATCTCAGCTATTCTGTTGAAATTTCTGCACAAAACAATGTAATATCGGTACAAAACACCTTGTTGAAAGCCATCAATAAAAACCAATTTAACACCGTCAAAATAACATTGCTTCAAAATTCGCAAGCTCACAATTACTCAGCAACAGAGTCAAGATATACTTTTGTCTTTGATTAATGCCTCAGATGGGTCATAATTGCTATAAAAGCCAGTCATGATTCACTACAATGGGCGCTAATCACTTGCTAACAACAAAACAATGAAAAAAGTCTATAACTTAAACCATGAAAAAATAAAATATCCACGTCTTATTGATGCTGCAAAGCACGATGTAAAAAAATACCTGCGCAGAGAACGCAACAAAACCTTGCCTAAAGACTTCGACTATTGGGATTTTGATTGCAAATTCGGAAACAACAAAGAAGACGCAAAGGTCATTCATTTGGCGACGATTAACAAACATATTGATGAAGTAGCCAGTCAAAAAGGACACTCCTTTTATCTGGAAATAATCGCAAAAGCTGCCACTCGCAAAAACAACGACTCATAAACAAGAGAATCTACCATGAAATTTACTTCCTTGGGTTTAGCGCCTCAACTTCAAAAAGCCATAGACAGTTGTGGATACAAAGACATGACTCCAGTGCAGGAACAGTGTATTTCTATACTGCGAAAAGGCCGTGATTTATTGGTGAATGCGCAAACAGGGACGGGTAAAACTGCGGCCTTTGCCCTACCTATGTTGCAGCGTCTTGTGGATAACCCTGTAGAAAACTCATTTGGCCACCCTCGCGCTCTTATATTAACTCCGACCCGTGAACTTGCAGAACAATTAGCACGGATTATTTCTGGCTATGCTCAATTTTTGAAATTGAAAATTATCGCCACTTACGGAGGTGTAAAAACAGCAGCACAAGTTAACAAGTTTAAAGCGGGTATTGATGTTTTGATATCCACTCCAGGACGCCTTATTGAGCACCTTAGCATGGGTCATGTTAATTTGGCTGAAGTTGATTATTTGGTATTGGACGAAGCCGATCGCATGCTGGATATGGGTTTTGTTAACGACGTTGCTAAAATTATTCAGCAAACAAGTCCACGTCGTCAAACTTCTTTGTTTTCTGCCACCATGACACCCGCACTTAATGAGTTGTCCCATAAGGTGTTAAGAAACCAGCAAGAAATCCGCGTGTCCAAAGTTAACACAACCGCAGAAACTGTTGAGCATGTTCTCTATCCAGTGGAGGAAAGCCGTAAAATTGATTTGTTTATGGATTTACTGGAAGAATACAACTGGTTTCAGGTTTTGGTTTTTACCAGCACCAAACGACAGGCTGAGCAATTACTCGAAACGCTCAAGAAGAAAAAAATACAAGCCGCTTTATGTCACGGCGACAAGTCTCAAGGCTCACGTCGTAGAGCACTTGCAGATTTCAAATCAGCCAAATTACAAGTCTTGGTATCCACCGAAATTGCAGCTCGTGGATTGGATATTGTAGGTCTTGATTTTGTTATCAATTACAATTTACCTTTTTTGGCTGAAGATTACGTGCATAGAATCGGAAGAACAGGACGTGCAGGCAATACCGGAACCGCCATCTCCTTTGTAAGCCGCGAAGAAGAACAAGCTGTCAATCGTATCGAACGCATTATCGGCACAAAAATTAAACGCATACACCGCCGTGGTTACGAAGTCAGTGAACGCTCTAAATTGATGAAAAAAATAGCCGACAAACCCCAATCCTTTCGCTCCAATAAAGCAGACAAAAAAACCAGCGATATTGGACGATTTAGCAAGCGTAAAGCCTCAAAACATAAAAGCAAAAAACAAAAGTAAGCAACAAAATAACAGCCTACAACTTCAAACTCGCTGGTTCATGTTTTTGACCTGTCAGCACGAGAAACAATAACCGCGGCAGTGACATTGGCCGAAACATTCGCTAAGGTGATAAACATATCAATAATCAAATCAACAGCGATGAGTATGCCAATACCAGCAACTGGTAAGCCCAATGAAACATAAACAGGTGTCATAATCAATAAGCCTCCACTGGGGATTCCTGGCGAATAAAAACTCAATAACCCAATGGACATAGCAATAAGCAACAATTGATAAACACTCAAATCAATGCCATAAAGTATTGCAATAAAATATGTACCAGAAATACGAGCCATCGGAGAGGCAAATTTAAAAAGAGTAACGGCAAAAGGCAAGACGACTCCAGAAATAGTCGAGGAAACACCAATTTTTTCTGTTGCAGCTATAGTTGCAGGCAATGATGCCAATGAAGATCGAGTAGTGAAACCAATAATTTGCACAGGTATAAGAGCTTTAATAAATTCCTTTAATGGTATTTTCCCGACCAAAACGGCCAAAGGATACAGCATCAACACCATTACGACAATGAGCCCACAGGCAATGGCAATAAAAGATCCCAATAAAGAAATAACAGAAACCCCTACCGTTGCAGTTAAAGGAAAGATTAAAGCGAAAACACCAAAAGGAGCGAGATTCATTATCCACGCAATTAAGACAAACATGGCTTCTTTTAAAGCATCAAAAAATGAAACAATACTTTTTCTTTGTTCTGCACTGACTTTCAACAACGACAAAGCCAATAATCCAGTAAAAATTAACAAAGGCAATACCTTGTTTTCTGCCGCAGCTTGGACAGGATTTGGTGGAATCAAGCCAACCAACCAATCGCTGAATGGTGGGAGTTCAGAACTGTTGGCTGCTGTATAGCTAGAATTAACCAGAAGTTCACGGCTAGCATCAGGGTCAATGATCAATAACGATAGCAAAAATGGAGCAAGGCTAAAAGTAAAGAGACAGCCAATAACAATCATAAGAGCAAAAAAACCTATTGTTTTCCTGCTTAAATCAGCCACTATTGAGGTGCTTTTTTGGCCTGCAATTGATGTGATTAATAAGGCCATAAGTAAAGGAATAACCGTCATCCTAATGGCATTGATCCATAGTTTACCAAACGGTTCTATATAGTCTGGCAAAGAGGCTAAGACAGGAAAATAGTTTCCAGAAACCAAAACACCTCCGAACAATCCCAAACCCAACCCAACAAGTATGCGTACTGATAAGCTCATGGTTATCTCTCAAAAAGAGCTAATACTACCCTAATATTAGATAAACATCTAGGAGTATTAGACGGCAATTAGCTTGTCCGATTTGGCGCAAACTAACTTGACCCGTTTGAACTAATGATTTTATTCATTCAATAAAACGAGTTAATGTTTAACGTTTTGTGTTGGCTTATTTTGAAACAGTAAAAAACTCGGTGAGTGTCTTGGTTTCGAATAAAATGTATTTTTCTAGATTTTGTTGAAGATCGAGGATCTCGGACAGCTTTACAGTTTCAAAATAAGCCAACACAAAACTGTACCGAGGTTAATTGAACTAATATGATGCACTATGGCAAAATTCCTACAAAGAAAAGGAATTTTGCCATAGTTTTCTACAACCAAATTATGTACCATTAGTGATTTTAGTGGAACAAACATGACAACAGCAAGGAGCCAACTTATTTCAATTGATGATACGCCGTATTATCACGTTATCACCCGTTGTGTAAGACGAGCCTTTTTAGCAGGCTATGACAAACCGACAAAGACCTCATTTGAACACCGACGTCAATGGATTGTTAATAGAATGCTGGAATTATCCGATATATTCTCTATCGGCATTTGCTCATACTCCGTCATGAGCAATCATTACCATATTGTCCTTAAAGTTTCTGATAACAAACTTTGGTCGGTCACACAAACACTAAAGACATGGAACAGACTCTATAATTTGCCCTATCTTTGTAAAAAATTTCTTAAAAATGAAATCACAACTAAAGCCGAATTAAGACAAGTCAAAATCATGGCTAAAATGTATAGAAAAAGGCTCATGAATATTTCATGGTTCATGAAGTGCCTTAATGAATATATCGCCGTAAAGGCCAATGCCGAAGACAACTGCAAAGGCCACTTCTGGGAAGCAAGATTCAAATCCCAAGCATTACTTGATGAAAAAGCCTTGCTCACCTGCATGGCCTACGTTGACCTAAATCCAATAAGAGCCGCCATGGCGAAAACACCAGAAACTTCAGATTACACCTCAATCCAAGAAAGAATCAAAGACAAAAAGACCAAGCTACTGCCATTTAATGAAAAAAATATTCCTTACTATCTTTCTGACTACATTGCTTTAGTGGATTATACTGGCAAATGTGTCCATCCCAACAAAAAAGGTTATATCGAAAATAATATTCCCGACATTCTAGATCGTTTAGAAATTCATCCAGGTACTTGGCTAGAAGAGATGAAGCAATACAGAACCAGTGGTAAAAATGCCATTGGCACCGATGCTCAAATCAAATCTTTTTATAAAAGTATCAAAAGCAGGCTGCCTCTCGGCACTCCAACACCTACTTGGGAATAGAAACAAGCTCTTTAGAACTAAATCAAGGCATCAGTATTTAAGCTGATGCTTTGCTATGCTTGTAATAAGGTGATTTCTGAGAAATTTCGCTAAAATCCCAAAAAAATCTATTTTTCAACTACTTTTTCTCGATTGTTAAAATCATTTGAGTGAAATCTAGCTAGAAACAAGTAGAGTTATGCTTTTATGCTACGCCTGTCCCTTATTGTTTCGCCTTATTGTTTATCCTTATTGTTTATTGTTCTTTATTGTTCTTTTGTTTCTTATTGTTTCACTTATAGTTTTTAACTAACCCTTCCAATAACAGAAAGTAACAATCTATACTTCTAATTTCTTCACATTCCTTACAAATCTGGGTTCTCTTTTTATCAAACTTCCATTCCCTTACTAAATATTGATAAAAGTCATAAACAATAGATGAACCATATGGCGAATACAAGTATACACTTCTTATAGAATTTTCTTTTAATAAAGCAGACTTAAAGTCTATCGGTAATATTATATCTAAAAAACTAATTGCCTCTCTTCTAGATTTCGGTATTAAAGATTTACCATTCTTACAATTGACAGGTATTCGTAAAAACAAAGAATCTTTTTTATTATTAACAAAAGCATCAAGCCTAACCTGTGGATGCATTTTCGTTGCATAAATACTATCAGATTTAATACAGAACTCAAATTTATTCGTCTTCGCAAATAAATTAAAAGACAATAATATTAATTGAAACAATAAAAACTTTTTCATTTTAAATTTCCTTTCCTGTCATATTCTAATAAACAAGAATTACAAACTTTACTAATTTGATAGTTAGCTCTATCTCTTGCACTAAAAACACTTTTAAATGGGGATACACTTGATTTATTGTTAATAGAAGCTAGATCATCTGCATATTTTTGTGCTCCAGCCACATCCCATCTAAAAATATCTCCGCTTCTATTTCTTACATAGTTTGGAGAGTTAAATGCCAATTGATTGAGATAATCTAATCCATTAAACGTGCTTTTATCGGCATGAGAGTGCATTGTTGCTCTTATATCAGTTGCTTTTATTCCTTTATCTAACGTGAAAGATCCATCAAATTTTGTAGGTACATTTATTGCATTACTAAAGTAATACTTACCATTGTTTTCAAAAACCATCCCAGCAATTTCACCTTTTTTAACTTTGTTTTTTTTATTTCCTAATGAATATTTAAATTCATTTTCGTAAGCTTTATAAAACTCTATAACTGCATCCTCTGGTGATGAATATCCCTTAGATGCATTATGTGTAGATTTACTCCAATGACCAGTCACTTTTTGAGTTTTTAATTTATCAGCTGGGTCATTTGAACCTGTTACTGTAACTTGTGTACCTTCATCAGGATTAGCCAAAATCCCCAACCCATTCCCCCTAAATGTGCCACCATTAACCCCCTCAGGCTTAGATGTCGAGCCATCTTTTACTAGATTTTGGGTTACGTTATCCTGCGCTTTTTTATTTCGCTTTTCTTCGCTTTCTCTTCTAGTTTGATCCAACCAATTGATGTTATCTCTAAATTGATTGTATCCATTTGGTGCATGCCCCGTAGGATCAGTATAACTCAAAGGGTTATTAAAAACATAGGAATATCTGTTTAAACTTTGTGTCACAGGACCATCAGGGATAATAGTGTCAGCTTGTAACATAATACCAAGTTCTGGATCATACAATCGGGCATTGTAATTAATAATGCCTAATTGATCAACATGCTCTTGACCTGTAAACCCTCGCTTGCTCACATTCGCAATGGGGTTGAAGCTAATGATCGTGCTGTTATTACTTGCATCGCGACGCCGTCCAAAGGCATCATAACTCAGGTGTTGTGTGGACAATGGTTCATAATTTTCACTGGTGACACTTTGAATACTGCCCAAGTGGTCTTTGTGCAAGTATTTGAATTCTAATATTTCATCGTTGTACTGTGTGATGACTGCATCGCCAATATAGCGCTTGCTTTGAATGTTACCAGTGGCCTTGAAAATAAACTCAACATTGCCAACATAGTAGGTGGTCTCGTTTTCAGTATCGCCTATATCTATCCTTTTGATTCGCTTGTTGTCTGTTCCGTAAATAAAGTCAACCGATGAGACGCCCTTTTGCATATGGCTGGTTTTATTAAACGCAGTGTAGTGTATTAAGCGACCATCTGAGTTTGTTTGATTTCCATTTGTATCGTAATCAAAAGCCTTGTTCATAGTGCCGGTTATACTATCAACGCCGTGGTTTGAGTTCTTTGTATAATGATAAATATTGCCATTGAAGTTGGTAATTCTTCCTCCTTCATCGTAATCAAAACCCATGGTCTGAATCAGACTCATTGAACCTGTTTTGGCACTGACTGTTTTGAGACGATTGACTTTATCATAGCTGAATTCTTCATAAAAAACATTACCAGGGTCTCTGGCATCATCTCGAGACTTCAAATTACCGACCGTATCATAAATATAGTTAAGGTTTTGGATACTTTGGCTAGCATATTGTGTAGTAATTGAGGTGACTCTGCCTAAGGTATCATAACCTCTACTTGTTGTAACACCGTTACCAGCCTTCTTGCTTTTCAGGTTACCATAAGCATCTATTGCCAATATTTCTTCGATAATTGTATTTGTTGCTTGATCAATAAAATATAAAGGACACACACCACCAAAGTCAATTACCTACAAGAAAAAAGACTTTTACCTACATATTTTACAATTCTAATCTAGTAAAATAGCCCTTTTAATGGAGAAAATCATGACATATGCACGGAAATACCAAATATCTTTGGAAGATACACCTTTTTATCATGTGATGACAAGATGTGTTCGAAGAGCCTTTTTATGCGGAAAAGACCAGTACACTGGAAAGTGTTACGACCATCGAAGAGAGTTGATCTCAAATAGAATAAAAGAACTTGCTAAAGTATTCAATATCGACATTTGTTCTTACACTATTATGAGCAATCATTACCACATTGTTTTGAAGGTCAATTCAACAGAAAACTGGTGCGAGAAACAAGTCTTAACTTATTGGTCTAGCTTATGCAAGCCGATATTACTTTGTCAAAAATATTTAGCTGGTGCCGAACTGTCAAAGGCTGAACTGGATATGGTTTTTATAAAAACGGATGAGTACAGAAAAAGGCTTATGAGTATAAGTTGGTTTATGAAGTTGCTGAACGAATTTATCGCCAGATCATCAAACATCGAAGATGAGG
>Ga0316206_1001418_pt1 | contig 21199 bp, 14 predicted proteins | sample 6monthpyrite_MG_FD_204942 | JGI IMG/M metagenome (GOLD analysis project Ga0316206, IMG submission 204942) | Microbial mat bacterial communities from mineral coupon in-situ incubated in ocean water Damariscotta River, Maine, United States -... | ecosystem: Environmental > Aquatic > Marine >... | reverse complement strand
TGGGTGATGAGATGGACGCTCCCAAGAAATCGGCGTCAAATTGCGCCAAACTAATACTTCAAACCATTAGTTAAATTTAAGGAGCATCCATCATGAACAATACTAATCTAATTGCCATTGATTTAGCAAAAACTATTTTTCAAGTTTGTATTATGGATAAGCACAACAAGATATTGCTGAATAAAGCGTTTAGCCGTAAGGCATTAACGGAATTTATTATGCAACAACCCCCTGGCGTTATTGCCATGGAGGCTTGTTACTCTAGCCACTACTGGGGTCGGCTTTTTAATTCATTGGGTCACAATACAAAACTGTTACCCGCACAGCATGTAAAACCGTTTGTACGGGGTAACAAAAATGATCACAATGATGCCATTGCAATTGCTGAGGCATCACGTCGACCTGGCATTAAGGCGGTCCCTGTTAAGACGTTAGCACAACAAGATATTCAATGCCTACACCGTCTGCGTGAACGGTGCGTTTGCCAACGTACACATTTAAGCAACCAGACAAGAGGTTTATTAAGTGAATACGGCATTATCTTTAATAAAGGCTTTAAATATTTAACAACAACCCTTGTCGAATTAATTTCACCTGAAGACGAACGTTTATCTGAGACAATAAAAAAAGAGTTACGCTATGTCTACACCGAATTTAAACAATTAAATCAACGCCTGAATGAGTTAAATAAAAGTTTATTACAGATTGCAAATGATAACATTCAATGCCGAAGGCTCATGTCAATTCCAGGGATAGGAGTCGTTAATGCAACGGCCATTTTCAGCGCAATAGGCGATGGCGATCAATTTAAAAATGCCAGAGAGCTATCGGTCTGGCTTGGTATCACCCCTAAACAATTTTCCAGTGGTGATAAAAATACAATGGCAGGCATAACCAAACGAGGAAACCGGTATTTAAGAAAACAATTAATACACGGTGCGAGAGCCGTGATATATCGATATAAAAATCGTGATGACAAACTCAGTAACTGGGTTAACAGCATCGTACTGCGTAGAGGCCCCAACAAAGCCTGTGTGGCATTAGCCAATAAAATGGCAAGACTGTGTTGGGTTTTGTTACAAAGGAAGCAAATGTATATTGCACAATAATACATTAATTTAAAAACGATCTATCGTGCAATGAACAAGATGAATTAGCGGTTACACCGCGCTTGATAAGAGCCTGGTCTGGACATGACTCTAGAAGTCGAGTGGGTGTTTTAGGCGATCAGGTGCGGTTCTCATTTGGGCCCGGAAGCTAAATAAAAATAGGCTTCCTTAATTAGAGGCCGGATATATGTCAGCACGACCTTTTTCTTGATCGTGTTCGAGGTACGAAGTGGAAAATATTTTACTGTGATGAACACGGTATAGATGCTATTTGCTTGACATCAGTGGAGCGTCCATATATGTCCGGATTGGTTTTTTTAAATCCCCCTCGGTTCCCCTTTATTCGCGCAAAGATAAATACAGTAAGCTATTTTGTTGATCGATAAAAAATCGAAAATGCTGTAAAAAATTCATTCCCAGTAAACCTTGTGTAAGGCCATGGTCTTGTAAGTCAAGGGCCGCTATGTGGATGTTATCTACTTTCCATTCGCCAATGGTTAAATAATCAAGTTGATAAATCGGCGCATCAACAAAGCCATTTGCCGTACTAAAACGACGAACTTCACCAGTATCTTTATACGGAATATTATTTTTTCTAAGCGCGTCGGGCGTCATTATGGTTAAGGATGCGCCGGTGTCGATTAACAGGCGTATCGCTTCACCACTACCGGGATGAGCATCGAGCAGGTAGTGGTTGCCCTGTTTGAACAGGCTGACGCCAGAGGCAGATGCTGTCTCGGCAAATTTATCAGGCGCGGTTTCATCCGTGGTTGAGCGAGGTGGTTGAGGTCGCCTGGTTTCCAGTTCTGCTAGCATCGTACTCGCAAGGCTGCCTACGTCCGGGTCGTTCAGTATTATCTGCAATGAATTTTTGGCTGCGTCAAAATCACCTAACATGTCCTGTGCTTCGGCCAGGCCGATAAAATAAGGTGCGTAATCGGCTTCTTGTTGGGTTAGTTTTTCATACAAAATACGTAATTCCCGGTATTTAAATTCCTGTTTAAACAGGTGGGCTTGTTTGCTCACAATCAGGCGTAAATTTTTATTAATGGTGTTGATATCGTCTAATTCAAATGCGTGACCCTTGGCGATATACAGTGTATCAATACAAGACTGATAGTCTGCCAGACGGTTGTGCACTTCAGCCAGTAGCAGGCGGGCGGCAACGTGTCTATTAGAGGCGGATAAGTAGTGAATTAAAAGTGTTTTCGCAGAAATATAATCTTTCTGTGCCATGAGTTTATGGGCATAACGCAAAATTATTTCACTGGCCTGCTCTAGCGGTTGTCGTTTGTTGGCTTGTTGTAGGGCATCGAACAACGTCATAACCGCTTCAAACTTATGTTGTTTTAATAGCGAGTTTAACAATGCGGATAAATCATTATTTGACGCTGCAAGCGGTTTTGTTTGTTGAGACGAGAGATGCGCCGATTCGTTGCGCTCAATGGTTGTCGTGCGTTGTTGAATAAAAGCAGGCTTATCAAATGACGTGTTGTGATGTGCGACGGGTGTGTGTTGGCTATCGTGAGCAAACCAGCCAATAGCCATTCCAATAATTAGCGGCGTTATTATTTTCAGTGCCATAAATGTGTTTTTAATCATAGGGAGGCTCAAGTGTAACTTAAGGAGTGATTATAAAGTGGTTTGTATTAGTCAGCTATACCCGTAATAAGTTAGTCAATAAATTTAAATAACAAGATTGTTTTCTACGGGTTTCTCGGGGCGAGCTAACGGCGTTCTGTGTACGCTATCCTGATACTGTGAACGGATGAGAGGTTAACCTCGGCTGGCCGGACGACGCAGGACGGACGACGCAGGCCTGACCGCGCAGGCCTGACCGCGCAGGCAGGACACCCCGTTTATGAGACTTACTCGATGGCCAGTCTATGACGATAATAAATATGTTGCTGAATGGTGTCCTATTAACGTTATTAACGCTAGCCATTCAGTACGGGGGCGCCCAGTAGGGAGTGAGGAGGGGGGGTAAGGTTTTTCAGGGAGATGTTCAGGGAAAGTTTCTCAGGAAAGTTTCTCAGGACGCCCATGCTAAGTAGCCCGTAAAAACAAAGACTTAGATTGAATTTAGGTTTTTGTTACAGTGGGTGCCCGGATAGTACTTCGGATAGTACGCTGGATAACTTTTACTCTGTTCCCGATTACTTTGCCGTTTCTGATGACAATTCACGTTGTGCCTGCTTTGCATTCTCCTTTTGAGTTTGCGGTGAATTATATTCACCATCTTGAGACTTGGGATCACTAGAGCAAGCTGTCATTGACAGTGTAGCCAGTAAAATTACGATATAAGTTTTGACGATGAAGTTCATTTTTATTTCCTTCTGTTTAATTTTTACTGCTTTAGTTTAACTACACAAAATGCCTTTTTTAGATTAATTGATTTCTAAAGGAAGGTAAAGTAAGCAAAGGGTCGATGTAATCGATAATTATTAGCGTTATAATTTGTCAGCAATCCTGATGTTAGCGTCCATACATGAAGATAAGGCCGTCTTACCTGGATTAAAAAAGCTAAGTGGTCGCTGAACACCACAGAGCCGCCATTTAGCAATTACTAATATAGATTCCTGCTTTAGCCAAAAATAGGACTACGTAGGTTATATGTTAGGCTCCTGAGACTGCCACCCAAAGCGGACGTTCAAGGGAGGGTTCGCTAATGTCACAACGTGGTGCTTTAGACAACTTTAATAAAATAGCCAGTTGAGCATGTTGAATCTAATAATCTAATCTATAGTTTAAAATTAAATGCATAAGAAATTGATCGATAACATTATGGGCTTTCAACGAAATCATCTGGCATCTGGATATAATTTACTAAGTGTAGTACTGATATGTCTAATAATGTCCTGTGATTCAGAATCTAACAAAGCTATCGTTGATCTCAATGATCGAGTTAGTGATAAAGAGCTAAAGGCGCAGGAGCAGCAGGTGCAGAATCATAGTGCCTTATATTTTGGGTTTGATTTACGGGCTAGCCCACAAGAAGATTCTCGCCAATACCTGCCTTTTCTCCGTTATTTAGAAAAATCCACCGGCTATAAATTTGAGTTGCGGTTCACCCCAAAAAATAGCTCCATTATTGATGAGCTTGGCACGGGTAAAGTCCATTTTGGAGCTGTTGGCGCTGTTAGTTACATTCAGGGCCATGAGAAATATGGAATCATCGGCCTTGCTCTTGGTTTAAATCAAACAGATAAAGCAAAGTATCAGTCAATGATCGTCACTAGCCCTAATAGCTCAATAAAGAGAGTGGAAGATGTCAAAAACAAACGGTTTGCATTCGGTAGTATCGATTCAACTCAGGGCCATTTAATCCCTAGAATACTACTACGTAATCATGGTATCGGGCTTGATGATCTTGCATCTTATAAATACACGGGTTCCCATCAAAACTGCGCCGAAGCTGTTGTTTCTTTTAAATTTGATGCTTGTGGTATGCAAGACACCATGGCAAAAGAGATGCAAAAACAAGGTTTAGTAAAAATAATTCATGAGTCATCTTATTATCCTTCAAGTGGAATTGCGGCTAATCAAAATGTATCGCCGGAAATAATTTCCAAAGTAAAAAAAGCGCTATTAAGCTTTGAGCCAAATGGAAAAGATAAAGAGAGTCTTTATCACTGGTCTAAGACCGAGATGCCCAATGGCTTTATTTCAGCAGAAAAAGAAGATTATATAGAAATGAGGAAATGGCTCATTGAGTTTCACTTGTTAGATCCCTTATCCATAAGCAGCTCAGTGAATTAAAAAATATGAAATTGTCAGTAAAAATTACTGCACTAGTTTTATTGTTAGGAATATTGTTTGCTGGGTCTTCTATTATTTTGAATCAATTACTTATTCAAAAATATTTAACAGATGCTCAAGCTGGGTGGGTGCATACCCTGACACACGTTGTCGCGGAAGGCATTTCGCTCGACACAATTAATGGTAATGCATTGCATGCACGTGATCAGCTAATAAACATTATTCAGTTTGATGAATCTCTGGAATATGCCTATATCACTGATTTTAACGGGAAACTGTTTGTTCATACGTTTAATAAGGGGTTTCCTCGTTATCTCTTACGTCATATTAATCAAAATAATGATATGAATCATGTTGATGTGCGATTTACTACTGAAAAGGGAGAGATTGCTGAAACCTCGATTCCACTTATTGAGGGCATGCGAGCTCAACTGCACATTGGTTTAAATCAAAAAGAAATTGTAAGCCTTCTTGGGAAAACCAAAACAGATATTTTCTGGTTATCTTTATTGATCACCTTGCTGGGTACAGGGGGAGCAATTTTATTGGGAAAACGCATCTCCTCTCCATTAGCGCAATTATCAACATGGATGAGTTTATATGGAAAAGGCAAGCATCAAGACAAACTAACTTTAAATAGCGCCGACACTGAAGTAACAGATCTGATTTTATCTTTTAATACAATGATTGAAGATCGCTCACAACTTGAAGCCATGTTACAGGAAAGTGAAGCCTTCAATAGATTGTTATTTGAATCATTACCACTTGGCCTCGCGTTAACTCGTTTAGATGGTTCTTTCGTTGATTTAAATCCTGCCTTATCTTCTATTTTAGGGCGTAGCGAAGAAGAAATTAAACAGCTAGATTACTGGGATGTTACACCCAGGGAATATTTGAAAGAGGAGGAAATGCAGCTGCAAAGATTAAAGTCGACCGGACGTTATGGGCCTTATGAAAAAGAATATATACATTCTGATGGTCACCGTGTTCCAGTACGACTATATGGACGAATAATTAAACGTAATGATGAGGAGTTTATCTGGTCTATTGTAGAAGATATAACTGAACATAAAACACAGGAAGAGCAGCTTCGCCGTAGCCAGAAGATGGATGCTCTTGGGAAACTTACGGGTGGAATTGCACACGATTATAATAATATGCTCGGTGTAGTATTAGGTTATTCAGATATATTAGAAGACGCGCTTAAAGATCAGCCTAAGCTTGTTAAATATGTCAGAGAAATTAGTCGTGCTGGTGAACGCGGTTCTAAATTGACTAAAAAGTTACTAACTTTTTCCAAGTATAAATCATCAGAAAATAAAACAGTAAATCTTAATTCTTTATTGCAAGATTCTAAGCTTATGCTGGAAAAAACATTAACCGCCCGTATCAATTTGATTTTTAATCTTGCTGAGGGGTTATGGCCTGTTTGTCTTGATATGGGGGATTTGGAAGATGCGATTTTAAATATAAGTATCAATGCTATGTATGCCATTGAAGACAATGGCAAATTAACTTTCCAAACACGCAATGAAGTTATCAATAAAGAAGACGCCCATCAATTGCAAATAGATGCAGGTGATTATGTTCTACTGAGCATAACAGACACCGGTATTGGCATGAGTCAAGAAGTAAAAGAAAAAATATTCGATCCTTTCTACTCTACAAAAGGAGAGCAAGGTACTGGATTAGGCTTAAGCCAGGTTTATGGCTTTATTCAACGTAGTAAAGGTGTTATTAAAGTCTATTCTGAGTCGGGTCATGGAACACGGTTTACCATATATTTGCCACGCCAGTTAGAAAATAGAAGTGAAGAAGATAAGCTTGAAGTTGAAAGTTCATACGATTTAAATGGAAATGAAACGATACTGGTCGTTGACGATGAGCCTGCATTAACCAAGTTAACAACAGAAATACTTAACCAAAAAGGTTACCGTACTCTAAGTGCTAACAGCAGCCAACAAGCACTAACAATACTCGAAATAGAAACGGTTGACTTGTTGCTCACTGATGTCATTATGCCTGAAATAGATGGCTACCAGCTTGCGGAAATTGTGCAGAAGAAATACCCCAATACTAAAATTCAACTTGCCAGCGGATTTAGTGATGATCGTCATAAGGATATAATTGACCAGTCATTACACCAAAATTTGCTTAATAAACCGTATTACTCAAAGACATTATTAATCAGGATTCGTGAGTTGCTAGATGAATTATAACATTTAGTAATTTTATAGTGTGTTAGTGAAGATCGATAGTATATTGGCAAGTGACTGTTAATGATGTTGAGTTCAACCGATATTTTTCGAGGCTAAACTAAAATAGTTTAAATGTCCGCTTACCTGATGCAAGCGTCCATATCTGTTGATAAGACCGTTAGATGAGCATAAAGGGCGCTGAACACAGCATAGCATGCACTCGTAAATAGCCCATTTTCGCACTTCAAAGCAGATATAAAGATAATACTATCTATTGTATGATATTTATTTAAAAGGATTTTCTTGTCATGATTTACTCATATTGATAATGAAGCAATAAACGAGTATGTTCATAAGAAAAAAAATAATTTACATCCAAATATTAGATGTTACAGATATTAGATATTCGAACTTATAAGGCTCGTCTATCAAATATTATGCATAAATAAAAAACTGTCCAGTAATCAAATGAGAAAATAATGGGAGTAAGAGATGGAAAAGTCACAGGTTCAGGCAGGCGCAAAGGTGAAGTTTTTAGAAGCTGATCTTTTCGCTGGATTTAGTAAAAAGGGCGAAAAGAATATTCTTCTTGTTAAACAGCTTAATGTCGGTGATCAGGAAACGGAGATAAGTGTTAAGGATATTGCCGAAAGTATAGCCAAAACCATCAAGAAAATTTCAGAGGGTTTAAAGCCTGAAGATGCTGATCCCGAGGTTTCTGATAATGAAAAGCCCAGTCCCGTAGTATGGCCATCTGGAATAGGTGAATTACTTGATGAAATCAAGGTTAAAATCAGTCAAGTCTATCTATATATTTCTAGTGAAGGAGAGGATGAGAATAGAAAAGTTGAAGTAGAGTATGCTATTGGTATTGGTATTAATTTAAAGCAAGAGGACAAAGAAAAAATAAGTAAACAACCACCCTTCGATCTGATTCAGCTAGAAGAACTGTTCCTGAAAATCTGGCACACTAAAAATGATAAAATTCTTAAGGAAATGAATATTATAGACTTTGAAAAAGAGTTTTTGGCTCTAGAAGAAAAGCCTGCGTTGCAGATACCTGATAAGTCTACGTAACCCTGAAACCTGTATTCTATTCTTCCTTAGTCCCTGTTTCTTGCAGATTTTAAGGTGCCTGCAAGACAGGGTAGGAATAAATATGATCAGATATTATTCATAGGCTAAGTCCCTAAAATACGTAAAAGCCTATAGAAAAAGAGTATTACAAACAGTGGACTGATCTTTAGTAATTAATTTGACATTCTTACAAGGGTAAAATGAGCACATTATTATCTACTGGTTTTGAACTTGGCGCTAGTTTCAATTTTCTCGGTATTAGTTTTACCGGCTTTGTTACAGGCAAAGGCAGTCGGGCTGAAGTGCATAGTCTGGCTCATAATAGGGAAGCTACAATTAAAGCTGTAGCAAAAGATATAAACCTCTCTGAGATAACTGAAAAACTTTTAAACATAGATTTACCCAGTGAAATACCCGATGTTTTAATTAAAGACTTGGCTGTTTCCATAAGTACTGAAGAAAATATACATTTCTACGCCTTGGTAAAACTTGAAAACAAAGCATTGAAGCTGGGTGATCAGGAAGTCAATATAGCCACACTTGAGTTCAGTTACTCTAAATCAGAAGTCGCGCAGAAAATTACAATTTCGTTAATGGGGCGTGATCTCCCAAAGATTGATCAAATTGATGCTCAAATTAAAGCATACAACTTTGTATTTATATACAACAGAACACAAAACGAAAATGGTAATTGGCACCTGGGCGGTAGATTACACATTGAAGCGTTTGAACGGCTTTTAAGCTTCAGTGCAGAAGCTACTCAAATAGAAGATAGCGGCTTAATATCGTTCCAGGCCGGATTGCAGTCGATAGTAGAAGAAACTTATTTTTCTGATATTGAAGGATTAGATTATCAATTACTGGAACGGGAATTACTTAAAAATAAGATTATTGTAAACGCTACTGAACATGGGCTGTATCAACTTAAAAATGATATACAAATAAAACAGATTAAGCTTAGTCATGCCTTAAGCCAGTACCGGGAGAAAATACTGCTTGTCCTGGAAAAGATTAAACATGCCGGGGAACCTGTAATCAAAATTCCTGATCTACTGAATGGCGGTAAAACTCTTTTTTCAGTCGAGCCGATAGAATTTAAAATTCAATTAGAGCGTAAAAGTAACACATTCAGTAAAATAGGTTTTTCCTTTAGTTCCAGCCTGATATTTTATAACACCTGGCAAACCCATTCGGAGTTACTTAAAATTGAGAACGGAACCCTTGCCAGTTCTTTCAATAAAGAAAGCAAAGAATTTAAGCTAATCTTTACTGCTGAGAAGAGCGAAATAAAGCCCCTGAATATTGTTGGCTTTGTAACTGGCCTCCCAGATGCCTTACATGCACTTTATAACGACAGGGCTAAAGAAAAAGCATTTATGAATATGCTTTCTCTTTATATGAACGAGGCTCATTTCATTAAAAAAGGGCCTGACTATGATATTGGGGGAAGTGTCAGGTTAGTACTAAACAATAGTCTGAAAACAGTTAATGAAGATTTATATGCTGCTTTGGATGCGGTTTTTCCAAGCGTAGGCGAAGGTGACGATCGTTTCATTCAGGGAGGCGTATCCTACGATTCAGATAAGGGGCTGATTTTTGAACTGATTAACAATAATGGTTTAGAGATCCCCAACCTGTTTAACGAAGCCTTGCAGGGTATACCAACAAAACTCAAAGAAAAATTAAAAAATGATATCAACTTTGACTTGGATGTAGCCTTTGATTATGGTGAGTCATATATACTTCTTGAAAAAATTCGCCTTGAAATTAAAAAAGAGGCAACCTTAACTGCGACTGTTGCTTTTGGCTTGCCGTCAAAATTAAACGATAGACTCTTTGCTACAAGTAGCTTGAACGGATTAATTAATACCTACGATAAAGAATTATTGAAAAAAAAATTGCCTGATGTAAATGGACAATATCAGGACAACATACCACCTGAGGATAAGCTTACAAGAATATCTCTAAGCATCGGCACAGAGGGGATTACCGGACAACTGGTCAAATTTGATTTAATTAACAGGGATATTTTAGAAAAAATAACTCAAGGATTAACCTGCTTTATTATTGAAAAAGATAATGCTGTGATTATAGATTTAGACATACTTTCAAATTCTGGTTCAACACAGCAAACTGAAGGTCAATATGGCAAGATAAGTATAGATAAACCAAAATTCAGTCTTGATATGAAAAATGGTGCATTTACTGCCAGCGGAGGTTTTGAGATACAGAGTGATCATCTTAAATTACCCGTACGTTCCGTGATAGAAAGAATTATCGCACTTTTACCACTAAGCGAAACTACTTCGGCCGTAATGAAAAAGATGACTGAACAGCTAACAGATGGCATCTCTATTAAGTCAATCGACTTCATAAAAGATAATAAACTTAATCTGCACGAAATTGAAAATTTCTTTAAGCAGTTTCTTCTTGAAAAAGACCAAAGTCTAGAGTTAGTACCACCTGCAGTTAGAGATTATATAGAAAAAGAATCAGCCAATGTACTTAAGTTTCTTCCCGACAGGTTTAAAGAATACCTTAGTATTAAAATCCCACAGGGCTTGCACTACAAGATTGAAGTGCCGGCGGATAAAAGCCTGTCTTTCACGCTTGAAGTACCGGCTAGTGAAGAAAATACAAACAGTGATTTTTCTGACTACTTACAATTGTTAGTTCCTGATTTCAGCATGGGGGCTCCTGTCAATTGGTATGGTATTCGCCTCAAAAAAATAGGTTTTGGAACAGCTTTGTTCAATCAGTGTTTCAGGCTCGATCTTTCAGTAGACATAGATCAGTTCAACTTGATTCAGATGATTGCTGGTATGGGTATATCTCAATTACGCAATATTAACAAAGATGAAAAACTAAACTTTATCTTGCCCGTTCCAGAAGAGCTCTGCCAAACCTTTGAAGCTAAAAACCTGATGGTGATTATATTTCTGCTTAAGATTCCAGCACCTATTCCTGTTATTCCAATACCCGTTCCCATATTTTACGATAGATTGTATTTGAAATACCGTGGGTTTGATGGATCAGGTTCTGAATTTAATATTGAGGTACCGGCCCCAGAACTCAATATTATGCAAGTACTCAAAGAGCTAAATAGTTGTGTTCAATTTTTTAACAGTGACGATATGGCTTTGCCGGTTCCTTCACACGCACTTGTCGGTGAAACAGGCAAAAGCAACGAGACGACTAGTTTATTGCGTCCGCTAGAGGCGGGCCCTGTCTATATTGAGTTGCCCGGTATCTTTGGATATGAAAAAAAACCTGAAAGTGTAAGGAAAAATAAAATTCGATTAGGTTTTTCTAACCGTTGGGAGTTTCATGCCTTAGATATGATTCATCTAAGTGCGAACTGTTTAAAATACAGCGTGCTTTCATTAAAAGATAAAAAACTGCACCGCATACCGATCGATGATACAGATTTAAGTGAGCAACCAGTGAACTATCTGGTCAAATATCTTCCAGCCAAACAGCGTATTGGCTCCATAGAAATTGTGTTATTTGATCTCTTTAATTTAAACTTTGCTTGGGCACTGAGTACACCAGATGAATTTCGTGAAGTAATTTATCCTCTGTTAATCGAGCAACAAGCAAAAGATTATCTGCCTTATAGCTCCGATACAGGCAAAGGTGCTAGCCAACTGCTTGAAATCTTGCCCAAAGCCAGTTCTCCCACGATCGATACATCTACTGCGACGTCAGCGTCTACGCCGGGCGCGCTAAAACAAGATGAACAAGGTATCGTTCTTTTCTTTAAAGGCGCGTTTAAAGTCGGAGAGTTGGGCGTAGATGTTGCCCTGGGTACAGTATTGGCCGAATCTACAGGTTTTGCTACCGGTATAGTTTTGAATGCACATATTGCCAATATTCTTCAGATGCAGCTGTGGGGTGCACTGAAAGTAAATACGTTGTCTGAAAAAGAAAAGTTCATGCTTACAGGCACCAGCTCTTTTAAGTTATGGGACTCCTATGTAATGAAAGGGAGCTTCAAGCTGGCGGCTGGCTCAGATCCGCTTATCGAGTTTAGCGGGCTTCTGGACTTATTCCCGGATGAATTGTTTCCACCTGATAAGCCCTCACTTATAAAATTTTATACGGGAGAAGATCGAGGTAAAAAAGCACCTATTATCGGACGTATGGATAAAACGGGCATTTTGTATGAAGGTGGACTGCATCTAGAGCTGGGCAGCTTCTATCTTGGTGGCAGCACCAGACTGATTGTCAGTGAAAAATTAAATATGTGGCAAATGAACTTAAGCTGTAATACAACTAAAATTACTCTTCAGGCCCGTGAAGAAAAAGATTTACTGGTTTTTTGCGGTGAGGCCAATTCAGCCATAAAGATAGGTAACGACATATCTATTACAGCAGCTAGCTCAAGTGGAAAAGGCCCGTTAACAGCCATTAGCCTAATAAAAGTTAATGGCCTGCCGATACTCGGCGGGTTTAAATTTGATGGTGCTATTACACTATTGGGTAACTCTTCCAAAACACTCATCACTATCAATGATAAAGGGTTTTATCTAGATACAAAAACAACAATTGTGGATATTTCTAGTAGCTTAACAGTCTTTGGAAAAAATCTTCTGGACATTATTTCATATAATTTATCCGGGACCCTTGAACTGACTAAGTTTAATAATATGGTTGAACTCTTATTGGATCCCCTGGGTTTAAAGAAAGAAAATATAAGAAAAAAAGAAGAACTGGAAAATGTAACAAAAATAATAGGCGAAACGCAAAAAAAAATAGACTTTATTAAGGAGATGGACAGTAAGTATAACACCGCAAAAAGCATTGATGGCTTTGATTATGTTGTTCCACCAACCTATCATATAGAATACTGGGTAAACCTGTCTCGACAGAAATATAATATCTGGAACCCCCTGCACTGGGATAAAATTCGGCAACAAATAACATATAATTTGAGTGGAGTGAAATGGACGCCAGTAGATGTTTCAAAGGTAAGAACATATTGGAAATACAGGAAGGACCTTAAGTTGTCTACCACCTATCCGCCAAGGTTTAACATAGGGCGATGGATAAACGGAACTGCAGAAGGTTTAGTAAAAGCAGTGAGAGATCTGGTGAAACATATTCTTGAAGATATTAAGAATAAATCTAATGATATCCATAATTTACTAAAAGCCCTTAAGCTTGAAACAAAAACCACACAGGAGATTAACGAATTAATCAACTTGACAATCAATGGGCTCGAAATGTTAAACGATGAAATAGCTCAATGCATTAATGAAGGAAATATGATTGTCAGGATTAACGAAATTAAATACAACAACCTTTCTTTTGAAAAGTTTAAATCAAAGGAATTCAGCGTAGAGGTTACTGTCAGTTTTCTTGAGAGAGAACCAATAATATTAAATAATATGGACACCAATATGAATAATCCTTCGCTCCTTGTGAAAAGCATATGTAAGGCCGTTGGGGCTTGTAAGTAATTATGTGTAATTGAGGCTGTAATTTTGAAGGTTATGAGTTAGATATAGCATTGGAGCCACCATATACTGATTTCGGCCTATTTTATATTAATGATTTGTGTGATTCATTAGCTACTTGAGACACCCATGCTAAGTAGCGAGTAAAAACTAAGGCTTAGATAGAATCCAGGTTTTTTGTTATAGTGGGTGTCCGGATTGGTGTTAATATTTAGTGGCTCCACTGCATTAGAGACTATCGGGGCAAAAATTAAAAGAGTAAGTGTTACATTCTCTAAAGGTTCTGATTTCGAAGTAAAGTACAAAGTAACATTTAGTCTGGAAATAATTAGTTTAAGTTTAAGCGGTAGCTTCGATATCGAAGAGCTGATTACATCGTGCTCTGGCTTGTTATGTAAAGCAGCAAAAGCAATGAAGCAGCGTAACTTACGCTACGAACAAGCATTGCAACAAATCATGGGGCACTAAAAGGTGAAGCTACTATTTATAATTTTAATCTTTTTATTTAGAGTATTCATTATTTAAAAGCTCATGACTAATTTCAGATATTGATGTTTCATTTAAAGAAGACACCAAAGACTTTATTAAAAAGCCGCTATGTCCAAGTGATACACGGCAGAAACAGGTGCTAACAAAACGTTGCACGCAGACCCAAAAAATTACGCATCTTTTGTGGCGCTTCGCTATAATGCCACAAAAGCCACGTAGCTTTTCGGTCTGGTGAACTCCGCGTTAGGTTGATATATAAAAAAAGACTATATGAAAACAATTGTATTTGCAGTAGCTGGATATAATCTTGCCGAAACAGGCAGGCACATCGAAATTGCACGCGCCTGTAAAGAGCTGTTCAATGTCATATTCATCAGTTATGGCGGCAAATTTGAGCGCTTAATAGTAGAAGCCGGCTTTACTCTCAAAAAAATGGAGCCACGTTTGACGGATAAACAGTTACGACATGTGAGAAAAGCACTCAGCGGTGAAACATTAAATACCGTGGGTTATTTTTCCGCCGATGAAATGCAGCCCAGAGTTGATAATGAAATACAGTTATTTAATGAGATAAAACCCGCCTGTGTACTGACCGGCTGGTGTCAGAGTGTAATGATTTCTACTCGAGTCGCTGGCGTGCCCTTTGTAAATGTACTCCACTCCACCAGCATCACAGAATACTATAAGGCTGGCCTTCAAACCTGGCCGGATCGGCGCAAATTCGCTTTCCTGTGCTGGTTATTTACTGAAGAACAACTGAGTAAATGGGTTAGCAAGCTTATCCTCAAAATGCAGTTACCTGCAAAGCCGTTCAATACATTGGCAAAAAGATACGGACTGAAAGAATTTAAAAATTTTATCGAAGTGCTTGAGGGTGACTATACACTTCTGGCCGACATACCCGAATGGGTTGGGTTATCTAAGCTACGTCCGAATCTTCATTATATTGGCCCCCTGCCTCTAAGATTAGAATCTGATATTCCGAAACAAATCGAGGAAATGCCCAGAGATAAACCGATTGTTTACTTCGCGATGGGCAGTTCGGGCAAACCCCGGCTCATCGCCGATATCATTGAAGGGTTCAGAGACAAGCCTTACCGGGTTATTGCGCCCGTTGAAACTCACATCAAAGATATGAATGTTGATGTACCTTCTAATGTCATCGTAACCGGATTTTTACCTGCACATAAGGTGAATCCTATGGCAGATATCTCAGTTCTTCACGGCGGCCAAAATACCGTTATGAATGCCTGTTTGTCTGGCACACCAATTGTTGGTATTGGCATGCATCCGGAACAACAGGCCAATCTAGATGCGTGCGTCAGAAAGGGTTTTGCCATTCGCCTCAATAAAAAACGAGTCACAGCTTCTGCTGTGCTTGAGGCAATCGATAAACTGCTTCACGACGCAAAAGCTAAAGAAGAAGTTAAAAAATTTCAACATGAGCTTATGAAGTGGGATGGTCCAAAGAATGCTGCAGAATTTCTTTATAGAACTTTTATGGAATGAGAAAACAACCTAAAAATGTATAACGTGACACGGGGTCTCGTTAATTCAACTGTTATACATGAAATTTGAGTGCATTATGAAAAGAATCTTATTGGCTGGATCAACGGGTTACTTGGGAAGTTATATTGCAAAGGAACTTCACAAAAGATCCTTCTTTTTTAGAGCGATTGCTCGAAGCCCTGAAAAACTTAAGCAAAATGGTATTAAAGCAGCCGAAATACTTAAGGCAGAATTGACTGATCCAGATTCCGTCAAAGAATGCTGCAAAGATATCGATGTCGTTATTTCAACAGTTGGCATTACAAGGCAAAAAGATGGACTTACCTATATGGATGTAGATTATCAAGCCAATATGAATTTGCTGAAAGAGGCTAAAAAAAGTGGAGTTAAGAAATTTATTTATGTTTCAGTCCTAAATGGTGAAAAGCTTAGAAAATTAAAAATATGCGACGCAAAAGAAATGTTTGTTGAGCAATTGAAAAATTCAGGGATAGATTATTGTATTGTCCGCCCAAATGGCTTTTTCTCTGATATGTCAGAATTTTATAACATGGCAAAAAGGGGGAGAATATATCTTTTTGGAAATGGAGAGTTAAGAGCTAATCCAATCCACGGTGAAGATTTGGCAGTTGTTTGCGTAGATGCTATCGATAGCTCTGATAAAGAAATTCAAATTGGTGGCCCCGAAACACTCACTCAAAATGAGATTGCATCGATAGCCTTTGATATTTTGAGCAAAAAACCGAAAATAACTCATATTCCGGATTGGGTAAGAGTTGCAATTCTTAAGTTGGTCAGATTACTTACTAAAAGCAAGGTTTATGGACCTGTTGAGTTTTTCATGACAGTCATGGCGATAGATATGCTTGCCCCTGAATATGGTAAACACACGTTAAAAGAATATTTCACGATTTTGAACAATCCCAACGTATAACAACCGCTTGCACACGGATCACAAAAAACTGCGCTCGTCCCTCGCTCCGCATTTTGTGCCCGGTGAAGCGGGACGTTAACGTCTGTTATTGACGAGATTTCTGTTACCTGAAAACTGCCCAGTGTCGCTTAAATGAGACTAAACAGAAGTAATGGCTGAAGTTAAAAATGTCCGCTTTCCTGATGTTAGCCTCCATACATGAAGATAAGGCCGTAATACGTGAACTAAAAAACAAAGAGGCCGGACAGTACTTACAGTTATTTGTAATGAGATAGCAATCAAGTAATGTGAGTTAGAAACAATAACTTACATCTATACATTAGATATTACCGATATTAGATATACCGGCCGGTGGGCCGTATACCAACTGTTAGATGATGATGCTGGGATTGAGACCAATAATCATAATTAATAATGAATAACTACTTCAAGCGCATGCTTTATGGAGCACAAAATCATGAAGACCGATATCACGAATCTAGCAGATCACGACAACTCAACAGTAAAAAACAAGGCGTTAATTTTAACGAAATGCTGTGAGACCATAGAGGATAGGATAAAAGCGCTTTTTTATTATGTGAGAGATGACATTAAATTTCAGTTTCCCGATGAAGGTGATTTTGTTCCTGCGTCACAAACAATCAAATATGGCTATGGGCAATGTAACAACAAAACCATCTTGTATTTAGCATTATGCAGAGCCATAGGGATTGAAGCTCGTGCTCATTTTTCATTAATAGATAAAAGCATACAGCGAGGCTTAATTAAAGGATTTCTCTATTGGGTTTTCCCCAAAAAAATATCTCATTGCTGGCTTGAAGTAAAATTAAATAACAATTGGTTTCCTATTGATTCTTATATTAATGACACCGAATATTACAATGCTGCAAAAATGAAATTAAGGGAGAAAGGATGGAATACAGGATATTCAATAGCATGCTCAAAAAATGAATCAAGCATTGAATTAGATTTCGACAATGAACAGTTTGTTCAAATGGATGCTGTAACGGATGATCACGGAGTATATGATGACCCGGTAGATTATTATAAATCACCAAATTACAAAAATAGACCTAATGCGATTAAACTATTTATATACAAAATATTTATCAAGAATGTTAATGATAGAGTAAAAATAATGAGGTGCTCATAGTGACTTGTCTTTATGGATTTTCAGTTATGCAAAAGCAAAACATATTGCTCTTAAAACAAGTAACACATGCGCCTAACGAATAAGGGTTATTTCATGAGTAAAACCCTATCACTTATCAATATGAAGGGCGGAGTAGGTAAATCAACTCTTACTGTAAACTTAGCTTGGCATTTGTCGTGCTATACAAATTGGATGTAGAAGGTATTAGCGGTGGATTTAGATCCACAGATTAACGCTAGTCAATATTTGGTTGGTGTAGATAAATACTATGATTTTATCAACGATGGACACCCAACTATTTGGGATGTTTTTGAACAGCACAAGCGCGCGCCCAACGGAAAAAATAAATTAGCATCCCCTAAAGATGCAATTAGGAATGTAGTCAATTTAGAGATGGCGGTAAAATTTATTTGTTGGAGTTTTTCTAAGAATAATGATGCCCAATTAGTAAAAGAAAGTTTGTTAATGGCAACTGCCAGCAATCGAAACACACCACAGACTATCTTTCACTCAAATCAGGGTACGGTTTATGCCTCTAAAGTCTTTAGAAAAAAACTAGAGGAATTTGATCTACGCGTGAGCATGAGTCGAAAAGGACATTGTTGGGATAATGCATTTATGGAGTCATTTTATCATTCGCTTAAAACAGAAATGGTTTACTTCACGATATTTAGACATTTAACGCAAGCAATTGCACACATTATGGATTATATTGGTTTATATAATTATAAACGGTTACATTCTGGCATAGGGTATATAACGCCCTTTCAGGTGGCTAAACTAGCAGCGTAAATGGGTGTCAATTAAACTGGGTTAATATCAGGTATGCATTTCGCTGGCGCTCCATGCACACTGCTTATTAAGACGTTATAAAACTGAGGAACGTTAGAGGTTATTTACATGAAGTTTAGCTTAATTCGAATGTTTGGATACTTTACAGGAGGCATTTGGACGGCTTGGGGAGGTCGTAAAAGGATTGAAGCCAAACAGCTTAAAAACCTTCGACGTCTTATACAAAAGGCCCGTAAAAACTCTCCATATTTTAATAAACTTTATGCTCATTTGCCTGATACAAATCTTATTAAGCTAAACGAACTTCCTGTAACGTCTAAGGTTGATCTTATGGGTGAATTTGATAATTGGCTCACCGATCGTTCCTTAACGCTTGCTCAAGCAAGAGAACATATGGACAGCATGGATAACCTTGGCGTTCCGATTGGCCAATATGCAGTTTTTAGAACTTCTGGAAGTTCAGGGGAACCTGCGGTAGTGGTGCTTCCCTCATCTGTACTTGAGTTTGTCTTTGGCCTTTCCTTGGCTCGACTTTCTAAGCAATTAATAATGACCGAAAAAATTCAAAAGGCAGGTACTAATCTTAACATTACGGGGGGGAATGGTCATTTTGCTGGCGTTGGAATTGATAAGCTTATGCAACATGTAGCTCCTCGACTAGCAAAAAACTTAACTTCTATTCCGGCAGAGCAACCGATCGAAACAACGGTAAAACAGCTCAATGGGATTGGACAAATAGTTTCTATAACTACTTATCCAAGTATGCTAGAGATTTTGACAAGAGAAAAAGAAGCTGGGCGTTTAGAAATCGAACCTAAACTTTTCAAAGTCGCCGGCGAATCATTCACGCCTGAGCTTCGTAAACGCGTCGAAAAAGTATTTCCTTCACTTGAGTTTCGCATTCTTGATATTTATGCCTGTACAGAGTGTCTTTTCATGGCCTTTGAGTGCGATTGTGGCCGTCAACATGTAGTTGAAGATTGGGTCATATTAGAAGCAGTAGATGAAAATAAACAACCTGTTCCGGATGGAGAATTATCCACCACGGCGTTGTTAACTGTACTTTCAAATCATATTCAGCCTTTTATTCGCTATGATATTGGTGATCGCGTGCGATTTTATCGTGACCCTTGTGCATGTGGTTCGCCATTTAGAAGTTTTCAAATTGAGGGACGCCAAGCAACAGTAGTTCGAGTGGGAAATGTCACTCTGTCACCTTTAGCTTTTGATTTAGAACATGAAAGTGCTCAGCGAGTGCAATTGGTCCAAACTTCAGAATTTGTTTTTGAAGTTCGGGCCGAGCTTTTAAATCATGAGAATCCAGACCCGGTTTTTGAGCAAATAATTCAGTCAGTAAGTGAGGTGTTTGCAAAAAATGGACGGGTAGATGTAAAAGTTGGAAAAAGTGATACTCCGCCTCACCTAACAGCAAGTGGTAAGTTTCATGAAGTGATCCCCTTTAAATGACATGTTTGAGCATTAATTGCGGTATGTAATTAAAAAAGATTCTAGTGATTTTTAGTCATGTTATGAGCTAGTTCGCCAAATCATAAACTTACAGACTTTCTGAGAGGCTGGGTTTTTGAAAGGACGTCTTTTAGAAACTGCTTCCAACTAAATGGAGTATTTGCCATTGGTTAAAAAACCAAAAGTAGCATGGACTAAAAAAGCTAAGTAGTCGCTGTTCAGCACATAGCGGTCATTAAGGGGTTTCTGTTATTAGGCCGGAGTTAGTCAGATGCGGATATGCTTTAAATAGATTAATCAGACCAAAACCCCGTAGTTTGAATGGCTTTGTTTGTAGTAAACTACAAAAATCACAATAAACACTAGCCTACTGGGTTTTAGCTGGTTATTAGAGCGTTGAGACTGCAGAAAAAACCCTAGTGTTATTTATCTAACAGGAAATGGGCTCTCACAGTTACATAGAATTTATTGTCCAGAACTTAGAAGACTCAGGATTTAAAAAACAGGCCTATTTCGTAGGTCAATATTTAATCAAATTTAAGGCTGGAGGTTTTTCCGCAGCCTCGTTAGGTTTAAAGAAAAATGAAATGTTTTATTGCCACTTTACTTTTATTCATATTTTCGTCATATTCTCTGGCTGATTCTGAGGCTATGCCATGGGCAAAAATAACTGCATCATCATACGGGAATCATTATTTTAAAATGATTCCAAGTAAGGTACGTTATGAAGACAATAAGCAGATAATTGAATCAGAAGCATATGGTGTTGCTTTTCAGCTTGACATGGATGGAACAGAGAAAGAAATATGGCGAGTAAAAGAATGGTACTCTTTTGAAAACTATCTTTCAGATGATGGTCAGTACTTAGTTAGAATGGGTAACTGGCATAGTGGTTGCGGAACATCAGAAGATGACTTGGCGATAGCTTTTTATAAAAATGGAATAGAAATTAAGCGCTATTCAACAGCAGACTTAATTAATAACAATAAAAGCATAGCATGCACAGTAAGCCATTATTTTGGGCTCTCTAAAGATGATAGTTATCCTAAAATACAATATCGTGATAATTTTCACTTAAAAACAATCGAAAACGAAATACTTATATTTGACATTACAAATGGTGAATTAAAAACCTAACAATTATATCAACCAGACCAATAACAGTTTGGTTGAATAGCTCTTTTTAAAGTGTAATACTAATCGACACAATAAATACTAGCCGACTCTGTTATTGGCTAGTTATAAAGGCGTTA
>Ga0316206_1001417_pt1 | contig 21212 bp, 22 predicted proteins | sample 6monthpyrite_MG_FD_204942 | JGI IMG/M metagenome (GOLD analysis project Ga0316206, IMG submission 204942) | Microbial mat bacterial communities from mineral coupon in-situ incubated in ocean water Damariscotta River, Maine, United States -... | ecosystem: Environmental > Aquatic > Marine >... | reverse complement strand
AAGCCTCTTGAGATAAACTCTTGAGACACCCATGCTAAGAGATTAATAAAAACAAACACTTAGTTTGAATTCAGACCTTTTGTTACTGTGGATGTCCTGCTAAGCAGTTGCTCTAGGTGTTGAAATCGCCAGTTTGTTTGCCTCAAATTTGATTGAGCAAATACCCATGGCTGCATTAGTCGGTGTTATTGTATCTGCTCTGTTTTTTGCATGGGAACATGCAAAGCATATCAATGTTACTAATTACGTTGATGATAAAGGTTAAGATTTATGAGTTAAATGGTACATTATTTTTTGGTTCAGTTAAAAACTTTCGTGAATTATTTACACCTGATGATGTGATAATTGAATTTAAAAAATCGCGTGTATCAGATCACTTAGCAATTGAGGTAATTGATAATTTGACAGATCGCTATATTAAAGCTGGTAAACGGCTACATTTACGTCATCTATCAGAAGAGTGTAAGCAGTTACTGGATAAAGAGGGGATTTGGTTGAGGTTAATCGCCTGGAAGATCCAAGTTATCATGTTGCGGATGATAAGCTCGCTTAAACCGCTCAAATATTTATAAATGTCGATGACAAGGTATTTTGTGATTCCTTCATGTTTGTCACCGACTTCTTTTCTTTAATTCGTCGTTTTCTTTAATTTTAAGCTGATATTTAAATTCGTTTTATTTTTAAAAATATCGGCTTATCGCTTGATTATTGCTAAATCATTGACTATTTTCAGTATAAAGCTGTAGTTACCTTTTTTTGTTTAGGGGTTTGCAGATTTGGACCAATAATTTCCCCGATAAATGCTTAATAATTGCTTCAGAAGGTATTCTGGAGGCTTATAACGCATTGTTAATGCGATATATCGAAACATTTTTTTCTCACTAAATGAATAACAAGAGTGTAATTATTATTAAGACACCATAGGGTTTGATAATGGAAGCAGAAGAATTTTCAATAGCCGCATCTTTTTCAGCAGATGATTATTTTATAAACATTGTTCGTAGAGCGATTAGAAACAAGCAAAATATTATGATAGAAGGCCCAAATCAGGGGCGTGTCATTGTTTTGCCCAAAGATGGCGAGTATTTTGCTGATGTTGATAATATGGAGTTTTTCTGTAAATGTCACTCATCAGAGTTTAGAGTGACAGTTTTTAAAGCCAAAAATGTTCAGGAGTACAAAACAGGGGTTGGTAGAAATATTGATGAACTAACCTGGACGGCAGGTTTTTATGCTTCTGATGGGCGACTTATTAAAGGTTGTCAATGGGATGATGTGATAGAGCTTTCTCGTTGGCCAAACTTTACCCGCTTACCTATGACGCAAAATTCTATGCGCATCGCATCTTTAATGGTTAAACACACAACGTCTATTGAACACACTATATTAGTACTTAAATTAAAACGTGAAGAAGCTTACCAGTTTTATAGTGCTGCGTATTGTGCAGGCTTAGTTACAGCTGTTAATCGAAAAGCAGATAAGCCCGTATTACGACCTCATAGAAACAATGCCTTATTAGGGTTGTTGTTAGATAAGATAGCAAGCATCTAAAAGTAGATTAAATATAAGAGCATCCTGATGGAACATAAAATTATTTTTACAGGACCGGTAGGTTCGGGAAAAACAACAGCCATATCATCTATAAGTGATATACCGGTTGTTAAAACGGAAGCGGGCGCTACTGATGAGGTGGTATTACGTAAAGCAAATACTACCGTAGCAATGGACTACGGCATACTTAATATAAATGAGTCTAATAAAGTGCACTTATATGGAACACCTGGTCAGGAGCGTTTTAGTTTTATGTGGGATATTTTAACCATTGGTGGTATGGGGTTAGTTTTAATGATTGATAATGCACGTGAAGACCCATTAGCTGATATCGAGTTTTTCATGGACGCATTTAAAGATTTTATAAAAAAAAATGCGGTTGTTATAGGCGTAACGCGAATGGATATGAAGCCACGCCCAGGTTTGTATACCTATCAAACACGCCTTCAAGAGTTAGGTTTTAATGTGCCGGTTTTTGAAGTTGATGCCAGAGAACGTCAGGATGTTAAAGTCTTATTAATGGCGCTTTTAGCCGTACTTGATCCAGGCATACGCTAGTCTTAAGGCATCATATATGACAAATAATGAACCTATATTAACCCTTAAGGAATATGGCGCAGCATTTGGCGACAAAACCATTTTAAATAATGTTAACTTACAGGTTATCGAAAAAAATATTACGGTTTTACTGGGGCCAGGAGGTACTGGAAAGTCTACTTTATTACGTTCTATTGCCGGCTTAAATGACACTAATCCATCATTTCATAGCTGGGGTGATGTTAAATTTTTAGGCAGAGAGTTAGACAATCAAAACCGACCTTCATTGGTTACACAGAGTGCAAGACTCGTTGTTAAAAGTGTGCTGGAAAACATCGTTCATAATTTGCCTGAACGTAATAATCTGACGCAGCTTCAACAAAAAGAACTGGCTGTAAGATTGCTTGAGCAAGCGGGTCTTGGTGTACTTAAAGATTCACTAAATGAAAATGTTGTAAGTTTGTCACTGGTGTATCAGCGGCGAATTGCTATGCTACGCCTCGCCTCAGCTGGACCTCGCTTACTCTGTCTTGACGAGCCAACAACGGGTATAGATGATTCAGAAGTTGAGGCACTATTAGAACATATTAAAAATGAATCTCAGAGACGTGCCATACTCATTGTTTTACACAATCAAAAACAGGCCAAAACACTTGACGGTTATTCAGTACTTTTAGCCGGTGGAGAGGTGAAAGAATATAAGCCGACAGCTGAATTTTTTGGTAACCCACAGGCTGAACCAGCAAAACAGTTTGTAAAATCTGGTTCCTGCAATGTGCCTTCGCCGGACGCAAGGCCTGAAGAGTTAAATGATGAAGCATTAGCTAAATCGAAAGCACATAAACCGGCTAAAAAGTTTGTTAGTGAAAGTTACGGCCCACGAGGCTTTCTGTGGTTACATAAGGGACAGCTGGCAGGCACACCGTTACCAGGCGTGTTTTTTGAAAAAGATTATGATTTAAAAGCCTTGCAGCGAGTTGGTGTAACACGTCTTCTTTCAACGACACAAACCCCCGTTCCCAAAGACGAATTAGCACCATTTGGTATTAGTGGTAAAGCATTTCCAATTAAAGACATGGGTGTGCCAACTTTGGAACAGGCTGTAGAAATTTGTCAATATATAGAACAGATGATTCAATCAGATGAGGTTGTAGCGGTTCATTGTCGAGCGGGCCTAGGGCGTACAGGCACCGTGCTGGCGCTATATCTTATCTGGGAAAATATCGATGCATTAAGTGCTTTAGAAAGAGTGCGAAATATAGAGCCTCGCTGGGTTCAATCAGATAAGCAAGTAAAGTTCCTGGATGATTTTTCGCGTTTTATTTCTGGCAAGTCATTTACACATCAGGCCTGTGGTAAAAAGAAGATTGAAATCAATAATGCAATTTAATCTTACATGTATATTTCGCTCTATAGCTTAGAGGTATATACATAGTACTTAAATAAAGTTATAAAAATTAGTTTATTAAAAGTTAGGGGAATAAAGATGGAGGCATTTGAAAATAGCCAGCAAGATAATGAGGAGCCGGGTAAAACATTACGCCCTATACTACGTTCAATCAATTCTGTGTCGTCAGATATTGAAGCCTCTGCAGTTATAAGCAGTGATGGATTTACACTAGCTGCCGTTTTAGGTAGCGAAGTTGATTCTGATCGTTTTGGTGCCATGTGTGCTTCGTTGTTAGCTTTGGCAAATAGAGCGGCTCAGGAAATATCCAGAGGAAAATTAAAACAAGTATTAATTGAAGGTGAAAATGGAATCATGCTATTGGTCTATGCTGGCAGTGATGCAGTGCTTGCCGTTGCTGCAAAAGAAACGATAAACTTAGGTAAAATATTTATTGATTCGCGTAATGCAGCTGCAAGAATTTCTACTTCACTTGAAAGAATTAGTTATTAAATTCGGCTCAAATTTAAGTATGTAATATTTTATTAATGAATGCCAGGCTGAAAAATATAGTATGACTGAAGTAACGAAATACAAAATACTTTTTAATAATACGAGTTATTCCTGTCGAAGTAATGAAACTATAATTGAAGCATTTCACCGTCAAGGTGTCGAGTTAGCTTTTTCCTGTCGTAAAGGCAGTTGTCAGGTATGCATGATGCATTGTGACTCAGGTGAAATACCGGCTGATTCACAAAAAGGTATTGATGATAAATACCTTCAAAAAAACTACTTTCTACCCTGTGTCTGTAAACCAAATAATGACATGTCTGTAAAAAAAATTCCCTATACGGATGTTTATCATACCGGTGTTGTTCATCAGCATGAGGCTTTATCCGATAGTATTTGCAAACTTGTAATTGAACCCGCCCAGGCAGTTTATTATAAGCCAGGGCAATATATGAATTTAAGACGACAGGCTGATGGAATGGCTAGATGTTATTCGTTGGTTAGTTTGCCTGACGACTATTTTCTTGAATTTCACATAAAAAAAATGAATGAAGTACAATTGAGTCCATGGTTGTTTTCAGAAGTGTCACCAGGTGATGAGATTGATTTACAGGGGCCTATAGGTGAATGTCATTATTCTCAGGTTGAAAATCAGTCATCGACTTTAGTGCTTGCAGGTTCAGGTGTTGGCCTGGCACCATTGATAGGCATAGCAAGGGATGCATTACAGCACCAGCATAAGGGTGATATTTTTATATATCACGGTGGCAAATGTGATGAAGATATATATATGCATCAAAACATGATTGACCTAGCAGAACAAAATGCAAATGTATATTATACCGCGTGTGTAGAAAATACAACTTTAACAAATACAATAAATAAAAACATCATAGATGTATTAAAAAATGATATGAGTGGGAAAACAGATAACCACACGATATTTTTTACAGGCTCGACAGATTTTAATCAGGCAGTCTATGATGTTATGTTACAGAGTGGTCTGCTTGAGAATCAGTTGTTTTCGGATAGTATTGAATATAAAGATTTAAGAGCGGAATCCTCTGTTGAAAGCGAAAAGGAATCAGGTCGAAGATCGACTGATAAAAAGTATCCTGATAAAGATGATGAAATGTGGTTTGCACTTGATCAGGGCAAGAAAATGAAAATTATATTAGATGATTTTTATTCACGGGTTTATAAGGATGAAAAACTTTTAGGTTTTTTCAGTAATTCTACACAACAGCGTTCCAGTGAAAAACAATACTTATTTATGCGACAGTTATTTACAGCTGAGAAAGTGTTTTTTGGCGACCGACCTAAAAATGCACATCATTGGATGGTGATTAGTGATGAGTTATTTGATTATAGAGAAAAACTAATGGTTGATTGTTTACGAGACCATGATTTACCAGAACATTTAATAAAACGTTGGCTCGCTCTTGATGAGTCGTTTAGAAGTGATATTGTAAAAAACAAACCCTTTGCAAAAATTGTTAATGGAGTAGAAATGCCATTAGATGGTTTTGAAAAGTTGGTTATCGATGAGGGAACTCTTTGTGATTCATGTGAAAATGCAATTGAGAGGGGAGAAACAGTACGCTATCACGTTCGTACAGGTCTGACCTATTGTAAAGCATGCATGGGGCCGGAGAGTTCATAGGAAAAAGATTTTTAACGAAAATAATACTAATGAAAATATTATATGCTTACATTCGCGTATATTTTCGGATAATAGCTTTTGTTTTTATTTCAAAGCACTTTTTGAATCAAGTTTGCAGCTCTTTGTGCTTCTAAAACCAATAAACCGAGATTTACATCGGGTATAGTCATAATGGCAAGTACCGCATGTTCACCAGCTGGCATTAAAAACATGCAGCCGTCACTACAGCGTAAAATCATTTGCTGTAATTCTCCCTGTTCTAGTTGTTTAGCCGCTTTATTGCATACAGTTATTAATTCAGTACACATTGCACCAACCTGGTCAGCGTCGAGTACAGTGCCTACAGCAGACATGGTTAAACCATCTGCAGTTGAAAGCATGGATAATTGTATTTCTCGGCACTGGCTATTCATATCTTTAAGGATGTCCCCTACATCTTCAGTGCCACCAGTACTAATGCTAGTGCTCGGGGTGATAAGTTTTTCTGATTTTTCGTTTGTTTCAGTCATAGTTATATCTATTACAGAGAAATGATGAAAAAATAATAAAGCCAGATTGCTCTATAGAATTAGTGCTTTTTAATGTTAGTAGGCAGGAAAAGTCTCCAAAATATAACAGGTATATAATGATTTTTGTATCATTTATGGTTGTTTCTATGCTTAAGGGTTTAAGTTGTTCATTGTTTTCAGTTTCGTACCTGGAGCGTTTCGATGCTTTTATAATGTCATAAGCAATTGCTGAAATGTTAATAGATTGATGTTGGTTAAAACCGCTATATACTATAGGTAAGCCGATTAGATCGGATAAAACAAAATCATTATCACAGAAAATATTATAAATTGTTTTATCATTTCCTGGTCTGCTGTTAGATAAAGTGGTGAGTATTTGCGTTGAGCTATTTATATCATGTACATCTATCAACTCTAGATTTATCATTTTGAAAATATCTTTAAACGAAGAGGTTTTGTCATCATTATAAAATCGATGTATATCAGATAGCATAATGGGGTTATTAATGTGTTTTTTTATTATGTGTAATAAAAATAACTGGCATGTGTCTTTTGTGTTTGAAGCGAGCGCATGGTTCAAGCCTTTAGCTGTGATATGGTAGCTGGTTTCCATTGTTTAGCTAACATCATCTTGCGACTGTAATAGTATTGACTTAACTATTATGTCAGGATATCTGTTGTGATATGTGCCAGGATATGTGTCGGGATTGAACATTTAGTGTTTTCCTTTAACTGTTTTTTGTGTAAGGGGCTTTAATGTGGCGGTTTTCAGGTAGCTCAAAAATATTTGCCAGTTTTATAAGGTCAACAAGGTTGTTAAAAGGCCTGTTTATGGTCGCCTGTAACAAAAAAAGATGTTTACAGGCGTATGCCCTGAATATTGCTGATCGGTTTTTCCAGATGGCACAATAGAAATTATTATTATCAAAATGTATGCAGTGTCCTTCAATATCCTTATTTATAAAGCCTTTTGGCGTACTGCGATCTTTTGTTGGTCGCATTTCATCTGTAGTTATTCTCACCAATAAACGACAACAATAGCTTTTACAGCCAGACACTCTTCTTTTGTCACAATCAGCATCATAGATTTTATTCATTGTTATTAAACTCTATGCTACACCATGATAAATTAACCAGGTGGTTACGCCTATCCATAAGATGCCTTTAAGAAGAAAAAACATGAAGGTGAGTTTTCCTAATAATATAAGTGTTACATTTGATCTGATATTTTTAATATATGCTATGGAAATCGTTTTCATAATATACCTCATCACAAAAATTTTAATTAAATATCAATCTTTACGCTCATTTGTAATGTGATAGTGCTGATATAAAAATAAGAGTATTTAGTTGTATAGGGCAATTATATTGATTCATGAATAAACATCTTGAATTTCAATCTGAATATCCAGAATTAATAGAGATGCGTTATATATTGTTTTTAATCTTATATCGAGTTAATATTGTTATAGACATAAAAACCTGAACAAGTGGGGTTGTATGTGTGCAACATGTATAGAAGTTTAAATCGCCGCTTCAAGTGCAGGTATGCTCGATCTTGATTTGGTTAATGCCATACCCAGGTTTGCTGATTTTCTACATACATAAGCTACAACATGTTCCTGGTTTTCTTTGCAGCGTAGAAATATATGGATAAGGTTGTCACTATTAACAATCATTTCATTAAAGTAATGTGAATTATCCTCAACACCGCGAGCTTTTTTGAACATGTTTTCAATTGCGACAACATTTGAGCCCTGAAACATATCGGCAGTTGCAGCGGCTAACATTTCCAGTACTTCCTGAGGGTGTGAATCTACTGTTCTTATCGCAAGTAGCATACCTGTTGAGAGATCTACATAACCGGCTGCAACGCATTCTGGAATAGTTGTAATTGCAGATTGTAGTTCCTGTTCAAGTTTATTGGCCATAATTTATTTCCTTTAGAGGTAGTAGTAACATCTAATTTACGAGAATAAAATCATAAATATAGATTTAATTTAAAGTGATAAAAACATTCAGGAGTTTTACATTTTAAGATATATAATTTCATCCCTGATCAACAAAATAATTATAATAAAATTGTTGCTGTTATATTTGCCAAGATTATTTTGTTAACCCATAGAGTGCAAATGAAAAACGTGTTATATAAATTATTTATAGAATATAGCGCTATAAAAATTCACCTTAGTAGCTGTATATAGTATATATAGTATTTATAGTTGAGTGTTTGTGAAAAGCAAGAGTGTTAGAGAAAAATCGAGAATTAATTTTATACCGTTCATCAGTTCTTTAGGCCCCCTGTGTCAGGATAGTGTCGTCTCTAATTTTTTCTTAGATGTTGAATTCACCAATATCAAAGCTTAGGTTTAAAAGATCGTCATGGAGTCAGTTTTGAGCGTGAACGTGAAATTATATAAGTCGGTGAAATCGTGTGTGCACAAAGCAGCACGCGCCTGGACCAAACTAAACAGCGAATCTGTCCGTTTACCTCGTCTTTATGCAAAACAAATGAATTCGATTATGAAAGCAAAAAGAAGGAATATACTGAAATATGTTTTTTTTATGCCAGCTGTTACATTGGCATATTCAAAAAAAGCATTTCATGCTCAGACCCTTACCCAATTTATATTTCAAATAATAGTGTATCTGGTTCTCAATATAAGAATAAAATTGAATATTTAAAGAAAATATACACCTCTCCTGTAGTGAATGATTCGAACAACAATATTCGTATAGCAGTTCAAAATATTCAAAATCATCACGCCATTCCCATAAACGTTAGAATCATAAACCTTTCGAAACATGAAAGTTGCAGCAAAATTGATATTTATGTCGAGAGTATGTTCAAAGAAGAAAATAGCGAAGAATTTAATTTCTACTATAAAGTTGCAACTTTTATTTTCTTTAATAGCTCGATCCCATATATAAGCACACGTATTAAAGCTATGAGTGAAGGTAATTATGTTAAAGTTATAGCTGTCGCTACAATCAAATCACACGATAAGCATTATTTAATTCAATCTGAATCACCTGCACTTAATTTGTATAGATGTAATTCATATAGATCAGTAAATACTGAAGAGACGGCACTTAAAAACAATAACTGTATAGAGGCCCCGTGGATGGAATGATTATAAATGGCTTAAAATTCAGAAAACCACATATTGTAAAAAACTCTACAAATCATTAGGGTGGCAATTTAGATAGTGACTAACTATCACATCAACTATGACTACCATGAGGTACGGCCTTATAATCAGGTCTCTGCTCACAGAGTCACGTTATTAAACAGTTAAGTTTCACCAACATGAAGTATCATGCTAGAATGGAAAGTATTAAATTATTAGCCCTATCAGGAAGTTTACGCAAGGCTTCGTACGATACTGCTGCAATTGTAGCGTTAAAAGTATTAGCTCCCAACTATATTGAGATCACTGTTGAAGAAATACGTAATTTACCCTTATTCAACCCCGACAGTGAAGATGAAAATATACCAGCCTTAGACAAGTTAAAATCATCGTTGAATGAAGCGGCGGGCTTAATAATAGCAACCCCTGAATATGCTCATGGCATAGTGGCCCATTAAAAAATGCACTTGATTGGCTTGTAAGCGGCGCAGAATTTCCATATAAACCGATAATGCTTATAAACACATCACCGAGAGCATCTCATGCACAAGAGGCATTGAAAGAAGTTCTTATAACTATGTAAGGTAATTTAATTGAAATATCACATGTGTCTATTTCTTTATTGAGTAGTGAGTTAGACTCTAGTGGTATTATTGAAAACAAAGAAATGGCAAAGACTTTAACGGTTGGCCTCAATCATTTTTATCAAGACATTGTAGCAAAGAAGATTAACAAATTTCTGCATCAGATGTGATAAAGCTGCAACTCCTCTTCACCGTTGAGAAAGGCGTTAATGTCTGCTGTTTTACGAAATCACCAGGTAGTGACTGGCCGCAAATGAATGATTGGAGCCTCTAAACCCTCAAACCGTCTCTTTAAGCGCCCGCTATTTGGCAAGAACATTCTATTAACATCTTCAATTGATTGTTTTTAACGGATATTACGATAGTCGGTGTGCTACTGAGTGCGAAAAAGACGGGCGTTGTTTTGAAGGTGCAATCCTAACTTACACGACTAATTACAAGCTGTTTCAAACTTTGCCTAAAGTTTACAATATGGCACTGGATTCTGTAGGCCAGAGTTAATGTTAGTAAGTTAAGGATAATCACTCTGGAGGTGCGACTTCAGTCGCGCATTAACGAGCTGATTTCATAGTCACTTTATTTGCGCGGCTAAAGCCGCACCTCCATAAAAAATTTTAATTTACTGGCATTGAGGCCAGCGTAAGGCGTTTTAAAAGCGTTAGGATTCTGTAAATAATTATTTAGAATTGATTATCTGTTCGGCTAATTTCAATGCATCTATTCTTTTAGTCACAATCTGGTTTTCATCGAGTAAGGTTAACACGCCTTGAGTTTGTAAAATGCTGCGTACTTTTTCACTTGCGCCAACCAGTAATAAGTTATTACCCATCTCCAGGGTGTTCGTAATAATGTCTTCGAGTGCTCGGGTAATGGTGAAATCGATTATCGGTACTTCGCTTAAATCCAGTAACATAACTTGATAATCGCTAACGTTTGAATGCTGGCGAATCAGGGCTTTTGCTGACGAAAAACTGAGTGGACCACTTAAATGAAATAGCAAAATTTTATCTTCAGCCTGCTCGAGTATTTTGTTTTCTTCGGCGGCTAATTTCACCTCATCATTCGGCGCGGTGATGGGGCGCATTTGCTTAATTTGTAGTTCGGTTATGCGGTGCATAAACAAAAAGCTTGAGATAATCATGCCAACGCCAAAAGCCAACAGTAAATCGATAGTGACCGTAATGAATAAAACACAGAACATAATAAATACGCCAGCGCGGGGTGCATGTTTTATGCGTTTAAGATAATTCCAGTCAATAATATCAGTGCCCACTTTTATTAAAATACCAGCGAGTACCGCTTTGGGAATATGACTGGCGAAGCTACCGGCACCTAACACAATGATTAATAAAATCAGGCTGTGCAGTGCACCCGAAATAGGTGTACGTCCGCCGGCTTTTACATTAACCACGGTGCGCATGGTGGCACCGGCGCCGGGTAATCCACCAAACAATCCGGCAATGGTGTTGCCAATGCCCTGACCGATAAGTTCGCGGTCGGATTTGTGTTGGCTGCGGGTAACGTTATCCGCTACCAGTGAAGTGAGTAATGAATCAATTGCACCAAGACCCGCCAGTGTTAAGCCTGAGGCAATCATTTGCAGTGCGAGTGAAGGTTCGATTACCGGTAAGTGAAAATCCGGAAAACCGGTGGGTATTTCACCGATGATAGGGGTGTTGCTATGACTAAAGAAAATTAAGTATGACGCCGTGCCGATGACTAATGCTAATAGAGGTGATGGAACGAGTTTACTCAGTTTTGGCGATAAAACCGGTGCACCAAAAACCACGGCTAACGCAATTGAGCCCAGTAGTAATGAGGCTAAATCATAGCTGGCTATATAGTCGGGAATGGATTGTGCGGCCTGTAGTGGGCTGGAGTCTGCCATTTGACCGAGTAACGGGCCAATTTGTAACAAAATTATAATGACCCCAATACCCGTCATAAAACCAGACACGACCGGGTGGGGGACGAGCTCAATATATTTGCCAAATTTGAACAGGCCGAAAGCAATTTGAAATAGCCCGCCTAGCACCACCACGCTAAATGCTAGAGCGGCCCCCTGGGCTGGATTATCGGGAAACATGCCGGTGTATTGAATAAATATTGCCGCCATGACGACCGTCATCGGGCCGGTGGGGCCGGAAACCTGCGCGGGTGTGCCACCAAATAATGCGGCAAATAAGCCGACGAAAATAGCACCGTACATGCCTGCGATTGGCCCAACACCGGACGCGACGCCCATTGACATAGCAAGAGGCAGGGCAACCACAGCAGCCGTTAAGCCGCCGTAAATGTCACCCCGTATGTTATTAAAATGTAGCCCGTTTATGTAATTCATAAATATATTGGAATTTATTTAATTTATTGTTGTTATAATTTTATGAAATCAGTATATATAGGCGGTTGGATAAATTCAAACGATGTTTTTCTGATGTTTTAGGTCGGCAAATTTTAAGAAGATGAAACTGACGAGTGACTAATATCCAGCAGGTGTATGCATTAAATAATATGCACTAAATAAAAGTAGACCAGATATAAGTAGACCAGATAAAAGTGAGTCTGCACAAGATGTACTGGTGAGAATGCACGGGCAATAATTTAAATGACTTAACTTGTGTTAGCTCAAACCTGCTCCGGTACATTTCAAATTAGCTTTAGAATTAATCTAACACTATTGACTGTAGATAAGTGTCTGAAAACACCCTGAAGCGGACGTTCGTTTTTACTTTGCTCGATGTTTTGTGCACTGCTGTGGCACATGACCATCAGGGACAGTCCGCTGCTTTTTAGCGCCCTGTCCCATGTGGTAATTCCGATCAGATGGGCAGTGCGATGAGCGACCCCGCACAACTCTTGGTGGCCTCAATCAGGGGACAGAGCGCCAAAAAGCGGCGGTCTATCCCCGAGGGAGATGTTCCTTAGCAGGGTGCATTCTTACCCAAAAATCAAACTGAAAAACGTCCGCTTCTGGCTAGTTTGAGTCATTATCGATTGTCAGCGTATATTGAAGCTAAAATACTAATCTGTCAGATGTAGTTTGAGCTACTAGAACTTAACTATTTATAACCTCAATACGTTAGAGCAAACTTTCCTGTCTTTTAAGGGGGCATAATTTCCCCGTAGCACTTTTACCCAGCATCACATAAATAGCATCAATCGCAATGTCCTCATCAGCAAAAATATGCTGTTCGCCAATAATATTATTTAAACCGGTTGTTCGTAATACATCTAACACCTGACGTTTTAATCCACTGAATACAACCGTAACGTTGATTTCAGCTAAACGCTCGACTAAATGGTGCAGTACTTCTTCGCCGGAAGCATCAAGTTGATTAATGGCATCGCCTACCACTAATAAATATTTTGCATCTGGGTGTTCGGCGACGGCTTTTAGCATTGCGTCTTCAAAGTAGGAAACATTGGCAAAGTAGAGTGAGCCATCAAAGCGCACGGCAATAATGTTGTTATCTATCGGCAGGTGTTTATGCACGCTTAAGTCGCGTAAGGTGCCATCTTTATAGCGCCCGAGTAAAGCGACTCTTGGGCGCATGGTGCGGTATAAATACAAAACGATGGCGAGTACTGCACCGATCATAATGCCATGATCGAGCTGAGGTGCTGAGGCAATGGTGGCGATAAATGTCACGATTGCTGCAACACCGTCGTGTTTGCTGGTGAGCCAGATGTGTTTTACGGATTTAAAGTTGATTAAACCGAAAACCGCCATTATGACGACGGCTGCCAGTGTCGCTTTGGGAAGGTGATAAAGTAATGGGGTTAAGAACAGCAACGTTATTAACACAAGCGCGGCCGTGACAACGGATGAAAATCCGGTTTTGGCACCTGCATTTAAGTTGACTGCCGAGCGTGAAAATGAGCCCGAAGCCGGGTAAGCCTGGAAGAAGCTACCGGCAATATTGCCCAGACCTTGTCCGATTAACTCCTGATTAGGGTCAACTCGGTGTTTGGTTTTTGCAGCCATGGCTTTTGCGATTGAAATGGCTTCCATAAAACCGACCATTGAAATAATGACGGCACCTATCATCAAGCTGCTAAACGCTTCATAGCTAAAAGCTGGCAAGGTAAAACCGGGTAGGCCTTTGGGAATGGAGCCAACAACTTGTCCCCCCATGTTTTCAAAATCGAGAATATAACTGGCAAGGGTGGTGGTGATTACGGCCACCAAAACACTCGGAAGCTTTGGTATTAACTTGTTTATGCCAATTAAAATAACAAATGAGGCGATACCCATAATAAGGGTTGGAATATGCGTTTGATCTAAATTTTGAAAAACACCAAAAATTCGAACAGTGAGAAAGTGGTCGCCGGCACCACCGGGCATATCAACACCGAAAACTTTAGAAATTTGAGTTAATCCAATAAAAAGCGCTGCCGCATTCGTGAAACCCACAATAACGGGATGAGATAAAAAGTTCACTACCGCGCCAAGCCGGAATAAACCAAGGGCAAACTGAAACAGTCCGACCATTAGGGTGAGAAGCATTGCCGTGGGTATAAACAGGGCCATGAATTCTTTATGGGTATACCCTGGCTCCATTAATTCAATTACAACTGGAGTTAATATGGTTGCTGTCATGGTAGAAACAACCGCTACCGGTCCGGTTCCGAGCTGCCGGGATGAGCCCCAGAGCGCAGCAATAAATACGGGTACAAAGGCGATATACAATCCATAAACCTCGGGCAACCCGGCTAATGTCGCGTATGCCATGGACTGAGGGATAAGCACTAAAGCAACAGTCAGTCCGGCGATGAAGTCTGCACGTAAAATTTTGGGGTCTTTTAGTTCATGAATCCAGCTTAGAAAAGGAAAAATTTTATTCAGCATTGAGTTTCTCAACGAGTCATTAGGAAGAAATATTATTTTATAAATAATAGTTTAAGACACAATAGCGCAAAATTCGATTAATTAAAGAAAAATATTGGTTTTACGAAGGGTAGAAATTTTTTATCTAATAATTTTACTAGTGTCATTAGTGCTAGCTTGGACTGTCATCTGACAGATTACTATTTTAGCTTCAATATACTCTGACAGTAGGCAATGACTCAAACTAGCCATAAGCGGACGTTCGTTTTTTACTTTACTCGTTGCTTAGTTTCCCTGTAAAGGAACATGACCATCAGGGAAAGGTCGCTGCTTTTTAGCGCCCTGTCCCATGTGGTAATTCCGATCAAATGGGCAGTGCGATGAGCGACTCCGCTCAACTCTTGGTGGTCTCAATCAGGGGACAGAGCGCCAAAAAGCGGCGGTCTTTCCCCGAGGGAGATGTTCCCTGGCAGTGCAACTTGCCAACAAGCAAAGCAATTTAACGAACGTCTGCTTATGGTTGTTTAGAGACCCATATCTACACTCAATATAGCCAGATTAACGCTAAAGCAATTTTGAAATAGTCCAAATTAGGCTGATTCTGGTTTTTCATTCTGGCATTGCCAACAAACTTCAAATGCGGCAGTGTTTTTTTCATCGCAATTGGGGCAAAACCAGTCGGCCATGTTTTTGTTTTCATCTAATGCATTAATAATATCGATGGCTTTGGCATAGTCTTTATCATTTTCTATCCATAATTCCAGCCAGGTATCTAAGGGTGCTAACTCTCCTGCAGCACCCGAAATAAATTCATTTTTAAGTAAAGTTTCAATGCCAGCCTGTTCAATAATATTTTGAATGTTGCTGACAATAAATCGATTTTCATTAGAGTAGATCAGTTTCATAGTTGTTTATTTACTACCAGAACCCCAGATTTTTGCAACGGCTCTATCGCTGCCGATGCTACCGATGATTAAACTGAGTATGCCGGCACCACCAAATACAATGACCGGTATCAGGTAGCCAATGTCCTCGCCTAGAGCTAATGAAAATACCAAAGAGGCTAATCCCGTGAATAGAACACCCATCACGATTAAAATCACACGATGTGATTTTTTATAAATATATTCTTCGTGACCCGATTCAAACATTGAAAGTAAAGGGGAGAAGAGTTTTCGTAGGAGTAGTTTCATTTTTTCTCACACTGCTTGATTAAATTGTATAAATGAAAGTTGTTTTTAATATGATGGGAATTATAATGCAAATAATATTTTATTTATGTCGCGTTAAAAAAACGGCCATCCCCGAATGCTACAGCTGAGCAACCAACTGTCTTAGTCGCTGTAACTAAAGTGATTTTTAAATGACGTGGTAGCACTGGTATTAATTAACCATTTCTAAGTTCCAGCCAGGGCACTTCGCACTCGCCCAGATTAGTCGCAATATAGGCTGAGTTTTCAGTTATGGTGACAGAGAAATCCATCGTACGTTCGACGAGTTTTCCCAGGGCTAAAATATCAAGCCATTCAAATCGGAAATAATCGGCATTTAATTGTTTGAATTTATTGATGTCCTGATTCCACCACACATCAGATTTTGTATTAAAACTATAGACTTTAACGGCCTTAGCATGTCGAGAGGCTTTTTTAACACGGTCTAAAGTAGGCTCACCAATATCAATCCAGAGTGAAATTTGCTCATCGAGAGTTTTAGCCCAGATATCGGGTTCATCAATATCACTAAGGCCTTTCGTGAATGAAAGAAACTCCTGTGCATTAATGCAATAGGCTAACGTTCGCACCATCATACGTTCTGTTGTTTCAGAGGGGTGCTGCGCAATTGTCAGGTTAAGCGTTTCGTAATAGTCACGGTTGAGATCGGACAAAGCAATTCTGAACTTAAAGATAGTGGGTTTTATTGCCACAAATACAACCTTCACAAGCAGTTAATAATCCGACTATTGTACCTTAGAATGACTCAGGGTTATGATTAAGTTCATTATTATCACGTTAACATAAAACATGTTGTCATATCTACGATGGTAGATAGACCGGCTTCAGCTCAAACATTGACCAATAAGTAATCAGGCATCAGGCCATAAAGGAACATCATCTTTAGATAAAACACCAAAATTGATTTGAGTTAATTTTTCATACTCAAACTGTAACTCTAACCATGAATTATTAAACGTAATGGACTGATAGCTGCCATAGTCTTCAACATGGGGCAGCTCGCCTGCAATTTGTGTGAGTCGGGTGATGACGTCAACCAGTGACATTTCCCAGGGTGAAAACTCGGGAAACTGAATACTGCTATTGTTGGTTTCAATCCAGCCCAGCCTGTAATTTTTGGCTTTTTCAAATTTTAATGTGATTTGAAGTGCATTATAAAGAATGAAAATATCTTCGAATTCGTCTTGATATTTTTTGTCAGGCTTGCCTTGTATTAAGATAACTTCGTCTTCAGTTTGCCCAAAGATGAATGGGGTGATTCCGGTTCCGATTGAAATATTCATAATGTCCTTTGATTAGTCCTGGTCTATTTACATCAGCGGTAAGTGAAAAAAAACTATTATTATAGGTTTTTAATCGTCTGTAAACTACTGAATTGATATTTAGTCTGCTAATAATAGCTAAATACTATCAGTGTTGTCCTGCTAACTTAAGGCTTGTGTCTTTCTCAAATACTACTGTCGAGAATCCAGTGACTTTACAAGGCTTAAGGCCTCTGGATCTGAATCTCTGATAAAGGCATTCGAGATGACGAATAATTAGCAATTAATTTGCGTCTCATTCTATTAATAAGATATCAGAAAGATGTTTATTCAAGCTATCAACTGATAAATAGAAAAGTAACAAGAGTATAGTTACCAATGAATAATTAATGGTAAGTTCGGTCTCATGTCCTGAGTACATCCAAGTCGATTATCATCGAAGGTTATTTCCATTAAATGCTGTTCAGCCTGGTCAATGGTTAATCCAGCTGCCAAGTTTGAAATAGCGAGTGCTTTAGAGATATTTTTTTCTGTGGAGTATATCTTTACGTGGCTGATAGATTTAAACTTTCCCGATTTTATGTTATCCGATACACCTTCTTGTTCAGCTGGTTCAAGAAAAGGCACATAGATGCATAAAGGCTCCAATATATTGCTGGCATTATCGCCAATATGAAAAGCCATAGGGGGTTCAAAATAATCGGGTTGATATTGCCAGCCATTAAAAGGCATGCCTGTATCTGATTTGTTTTTTTTAGATAATACTATTCCAAAAGGCGATGCGTTTGAATTTATAGCCCGCTCGGGGAAACGTAAATTCCGTCCAGGCCCATTATTCGCTTCATCTGGATCACGAACCCAGAGTAATTCAAGCATGCTGTTAGAAAATTCGAATCGTCGATTCGAGGTGCCCTGGCCGTTGTGATGTCGGCTGAAACTTTCTTGCATGCCTAGCTCGACTAACCGGTCTCCAACCTGTGCTTTGGGTTCAACCAAAATAAAAAAATGATCGAGTTCTAAGTCCATTTCTGAGCTGCCTTGAATTTTAATCTTTAAGTGTTTTTACCTGGATAGCAGAAGTAGATAAAAAGTCGAACCGAGTATTCAAATTGTTGTGTGCAACTAATCTCCGCCACAGCCACCTCCACAATCAGAACCTGATGAATCAAACATGCCATCGAAAAAACCACCGTCAGAATCATTGATGGCGCCAGAGTCACCGGCACAACCGGAGGCACAATTAATGTGTCCGGCGCAATAATTTCCAGTAGAAGAATTAGTGGAGTTTTGTTTGTTGGCAAGGCAATCCAGTGAATAATTAAATCCACCTGGAATATTTAACATAGAATCGATAGCAAAAATGAGAGGCAGTTTTTTGGGATTGTTTGGATCAATGTTTTCTTTGGCGCATGCCAGTCGCCACGCACGTTTTATTCCGGATTGTGCAAGCGTTGGAGATGACATGGCCTCAGTTGGTGTGTGATGAAGAAAACGCCCTAGAGCCTTGCTACAAAATTGCTCGTAATTACGAGTAAATAAAATAAATTCATGCCAGGCTTCATCAACAATTTGTGACGGCATAGCGACCATATTTCGATTGGCTTTGTTGCACATCCAGAAATAATCGCGCAAGGCACGAAATACCAGGTGCGACTCATCTGGTGTGAGTTGAGGATGCTTGTTGTAAATTTTGTTTTTAATGGACTTATGAAACAGGTAACTTTTTATAAAACCTAATTGTCGAGTGCGTTTTTTCTTTTTAAAAATCACAATAGTTGCTGTGATGAGTAGAATAAAAAATATAATAGGTATCAGGTTGTTTTGCATCCGAGTTCCAGTTTTTGTTATCTTGGCCGTTTGGTTAACTTAAAAATTATGCATAATTCTATATGCCATTAAAATGTATGTATCAGTTGATACTGATTTACAAGAGAATTAAATATAATACTAACACAACCGTTAATGCCAGAATCGTCATTTTTTAATAATTATAATAGATCGGAAAGAAGCGCCAATGTCTATCCCGATTCGTAACAAGTAATGGGCTGATTTTATGATCTTACCTTTTGTCTTCCAAAGCGTCTAATTAGAATAACCGAAATGGGTATGAAAAATATCCAGTAACTAATGGCGCCACTACCTACAACGACAAATTCAGTTCCTATATAGTGTGGTGTATCGGTATATTCACTATCGTAATAGTCATCTTCCAGCGGCAATGCACTCAAAGAAAAATTGTCGTGAGGGCCGTAGCTACTTAGCCATTCATGATTGTTAGCATCATAGAGTTCGATGCGCACATCGTAATAACCGGGCGGGTAACCTGTAGTCAGTTCGGTTTCAATAACGATGCTATCGGTAGTGCTGTCCCCATAAATAAAATATGCGCCGCTCCGGGCATAATAATTCCAGGGGCCACCTTCATAACTGAGATAAAGCCTGGCATAAACATAGGCACTGTTGTAAACCGTATCCGCATCAAAGTTGATCTTGAAGTGATGATAAAAACCATCGTAGTCCAGGTCGGTTATGAGTGTGCTGGACGCATCATAAATACTGAAGTCATTAGTAAAGTTATAACTGTCAATGTTTTGGCTGGCGTGTTTTTCACTTAGCGCAGCTTCTGTACGAAAACCACTTTTAACTAACACAGGATTAGTATCAGATTTAGTTAGCTTTAGTTGTTCGCTGGTGACGGGTAGGTTACTGCTTGCATAACTTATGGTTCGACTACGAGTCGGTATTTCATCCTCCGGAGTGGTGCTGGAGTGAGCCACACTAGACGTGAAGATAAGCGTAATCAGTACGGGCAGGGCTATGCGTATGCTTTTTGTTATTACTGCACTTGTTGTACATGCTGTTGTATTGGGTGACATTGAAACTCTCCGCATTAAGTAATCTACGGTTGCATTTCAACATGTATTAGCTGAACAGTAGCTGAACAGGATTAAAGGTCTGGTGCTTACAGAATAAGTTGAATTTGCGCACCACCCAATGCGCTTTTAGTGATGCTGAGCTGGCCTTCATAAGCGTCGACAATATTGCACACAATAGACAGGCCAATACCATGCCCTGCAACACCTTGATCGGCTCGCTCACCGCGTTGTAAAAGCTGTTTTACCTGTTCTGGCTTGATGCCGGGGCCATCATCGAGAATGCGGATATGGAGTTTATTCTGCTGACGTTCGGCAATGATATCAATTCGTGTGTTGGCCCACTTATAGGCGTTGTCGAGGAGGTTGCCGAACAGTTCCATTAAGTCACCTTCATCACCTTTAAATGTGAGGTCGGTGTTAACGCTGATATTAAGTTGAATGTTTTTATCTCGGTATACCTTATTCAGTGAACTCAACATTCGATCGATGATTGATTTTAAATTTATTTGACGTGCGCTGCTGGAAACTCCCGCCATTGCGGCGCGTTGTAGCTGGTATTCTACAATGCTATTCATGCGCCTAATTTGCTCAGTGATGAGAGATTCGGATTTAATACTATCAGGATCTGTAGTATCAACTCTATTTTCATCAGAATTATTTAACGCGCTTTGTAATACCGCTAAGGGTGTTTTCAAGCTATGTGCTAAATCTCCCAGAGCATTTCTGTAACGCGATTTCTGTTCACGTTCCTGTTTTAATAGTATGTTTATGTTGTCGGTGAGTTGGGCAATTTCTTTTGGATAGGAATGTTTTATTTGCTGTTGCTTGCCAGTTTCTATCCGGCTTAATTCAGCACCGACTTTGCGCAATGGCTGTAACCCCCAGCGTAAAATAATGGCCTGACTAAACAGCAGTAAACAGGCCATTGCGAGTAGCCAGCTCCACAGTGTGGTGCGATATTCTTTAAGCTGATTCTCATGTGATTGCAGGTCGGTCGCAATGTTAAAAGTGAGTGCAATGTTGCGCGTTTCAGTGACCCAGTTAATGCCGTAAGCAAAACTGAAAAGAGAGTGTTCCTGATTATTTATGTTAGCCAAACGCTTAGTGAATTTTTTCTGGCCACTTGCAAGTGTTTCACTTAC
>Ga0316206_1001416_pt1 | contig 21241 bp, 13 predicted proteins | sample 6monthpyrite_MG_FD_204942 | JGI IMG/M metagenome (GOLD analysis project Ga0316206, IMG submission 204942) | Microbial mat bacterial communities from mineral coupon in-situ incubated in ocean water Damariscotta River, Maine, United States -... | ecosystem: Environmental > Aquatic > Marine >... | reverse complement strand
CCCTGGGGCAGAGTCTTTTGTTCTCGATCTTTTTTGTCCTGAGGTTGCTTTGCCCGAGTTTGTTTTACCCGAGATTTTTTTCGCTGACCCTTGCGACTTCCGTGTAACTTTATACCGAGCATTTTTGCCTTCTTTTTCTCTAACAGAGCGTCCGCCATCAGGTCGACGATTTCCGCAAGATCAAGTTTTTGATGGGCGAACAGCCCCTGCAGCTGAGTGATTTTTTCCATGGTGAACTGGGGCAGGGAAAGGTGCAGGCGCACGGAATGCCTACCTTCATGATTGATTTTGGGTTTTTTAGGTTTTGGGGCAATGCCTTTTTCACTTTTTAAATCCGCTAAAATATTTTGGCATTCAGCTTTCGTGGTGTTGCTGATTTTTTCCACTAACAATTTTTCCTCCTTGGGAGGGAGGGGGACATCTTTGAAAAATCCGCTCAACAAGTTTGCGTTGGTTAAACTCAACTCCCCGCTATCAATTTTTTCTTTCACGGCGGGAACTTTGCGACTCAAGCGCATGGCGCTGAGGCGGCGGTACGCCTGATCTTCGCTATAGCTCAATTCGCCTACGGCATAATCGAAAAGAGATTTGTATTTGAGGTCGCAATAAAGTTTTCGCTGTTCGATGATTTGCAGGTGATCGATGATATTGGCGGTGAGTTTTTTTTCTTGGATGACGAGGCCTTTGGTGTTGTTTAAAATTGTTCGGTCGCTTAAGTTTTTTAAATTCATGGTTTTCTCCCGCTCAATGATTTTGCTAAACTTAGCATAGTCCAGGGGACTTTAAAAATGTCAGAACCTCCTAGAGGGCGATGGATAAGGGGTCGAGGCGTTCAGTACCACGTCTTCCAAGCGTTGTGAATTGGCGCCACTGATAATTTTTTAAAGGGACATTAAAAAATGTAAAAAAAAGACTTTGTAAGTGCGCTAGCGCTGAACTCAGTGACCAAAAAAAAAGGAAAAAAATACTTACTTTTTTAAATAGCGAAATATTTTCCATCATCCACAGGCGATCAACCATCAAGCATCATCTTGTAATATTTATTGGCCGAGCAACAAAACTTCTCTCCCCAGTGCGCGCTCGCTGCATTCTCCGCGCCAGCGCTGACAATTTTCTGCCCCATGATTTCACGGCAGAGAATCCTGCACTACCGTGCAAAAATAGCAGGGCGGATCTGGGAATATTCAGATCGCCACACAAAAAGGAGTTAGGGCAGTACGGGTTAGCATATTCTTAAATGCGAGCGTAGCGAGTCTTTGCTCTTGGTCAACCCTGGAGCTTTTCTAGCGTATTCGATCGACAATTGGAAAATTATCGACATTCTTCCTCTTTGGACTTTAATAGCATCAAATAATCTTGCATATTTTTTAGTACTTGCGGGGTATTCAGCGATATTAAGTCGAGATCGAATTTTAAATCTGTGCGCACAGAAGAAGTATCTCGTTCTAAGGATGCTAAATCCTCCTTGATGAATTCTGCAAATTCTGTACATGATGATTTGGCGTTGATTCTCTTATGGCCAAAAGTGGAAGCTTGAGCGGCCATGGTGATTGTGAAACTTAAGAAAAAAAGGTAGGTATAAATTTTATGCATATCAACTCTCTCGTTATAGTAGGCGGTTCATCGGTTTTTAGTCTTTTTATTGCCCTTTAAATTAATACCAGTATATAAAAAAAAGGAGATTTAAACTTGTTAGGAGCTATTTTTACAGACCCTGTTAGAATTCTGACAGTCTCGTCGCCGCTAATAGCTTGATTTGTCATAACAGCGCAATCAAAATACAATTCAGCTATTATGCAAAAAACAGTTGGTGGTTTTCATTCAATTTTCTATGTCTTAAAAAGATTTTTACGTCTTGGGCCTTGGCGTTTATGGCGTTCGTTGCGCAGTAAAAATGCCTGTAAAACCTGCGCCTTGGGGATGGGTGGTCAGAAAGGTGGCATGACCAATGAATTGGGACGATTTCCAGAGATTTGCAAGAAGTCACTGCAGGCCATGCAAAGTGATATGCAAGGTGCTATCGGCGACGATCTCTGGCAAAAATTTTCCATCGCCAAGCTGAAAAGTTTAGCGGCGCGGGAGTTAGAGGGCCTTGGTCGATTGACTTCTCCGCTCTATCGTAGGGCGGGTGATACGCATTTTTCGGTGCTGGCCTGGGACGATGCCATCGCCAAAATTGTGCACAAAATGCAGCGAACAGCGGCGCAGCGGAGTTTTTTTTATTTTAGTGGTCGCTCATCTAATGAGGCGGGTTTTCTACTGCAAATAATGGCGCGACTCTATGGCACTAATAATGTCAATAATTGTTCCTTTTACTGCCATCAAGCTAGTGGGGCCGGGTTAACGGATGCCATTGGTAGTGGTACCGCAACTGTCTCGTTAGACGATGTAGAAAATTGCGATCTTTTTATTTTACTGGGTGGCAACCCCAGCTCAAATCATCCGCGTTTGATGACCACTCTGGCGCATCTTAAGAGCAAGGGGGGGAGGGTCATGGTGATCAACCCTGTAGTGGAGCCAGGGCTGGTCAAATTTAAAGTTCCCTCCCTCATCAGGTCCCTCTTTTTTGGCACGGTGATCGCCGATCGTTACGTGACACCTCATATCGGTGGTGATCTCGCTTTGTTGACGGGAATTTGTAAAACTATCTTGGAAAAGGGTTGGGAGGATCAGTCTTTTGTACAGAATTTTACCAACCACTTTGCCCCCTTTAAAGAACATATGGCCACCTGCACGTGGCAGGGTATCACTGAAAACTGCGGTGTGGATAAGGCCGAGATCATCGCTATCACGGCAGAGATGGTGGCCGCGAAAAAAGTCATTTTTGCTTGGACTATGGGAATTACCCATCACCTCCATGGTACAGATACCGTGCAGTCCATTGTCAATCTTGCCCTGCTTTTAGGCATGCTGGGTAAACCGCATTGTGGACTCTTACCTCTGCGCGGGCATAGTAATGTCCAGGGCATGGGCACCATGGGGGTGACCCCAAAACTTAAACAAGTACTTTTTGATAATCTCATGGCGCAAGGGCACCAGCTGCCAACTTCACCAGGATTCGATACCATGGCCTGCATGGAGGCGGCCCACGCAGGAGAGATTGATTTTGCATGGTGCTTAGGGGGCAATCTCTACGAGTCTAATCCCGACTCCGTCTATGCCGCCGAGAGCTTAAATAAGATTGGTATGCTGACACATCTGAATACCACTTTGCATCGCGGGCATCTTTTTGCCGGCGGGGAGGAAACGTTGATCTTGCCGGTGCTGGCGCGGGATGAAGAGGCCCAGAGCACCACTCAAGAGTCTATGTTTAGTTTTGTGAGATTGAGTGAGGGTGGTCGAGGGAGGTATAAAAATTTAAGGTCCGAAGTTTCCATCATTGCAGAAATTGCCTCTCAAATCTTGCCAGCATCTCCCATTAAATGGTCGGAAATGGAAAACTATCACAATATTCGCGAATTTATTGCCCAGACTATTCCAGGTCTAGAAAAAATAAACACTATGGAAAAAAGGGGACAAGAATTTACCATTCCCCAGAGAATTCTCCATCGCCCACGCTTTCATACTGAAAATCAAAAAGCGAATTTCAGAGTCTTGCCCATTCCTCCCTTAGCATTGAATGGCAGGGCCCTGACGATGATGAGTGTGCGTTCTGAAGGGCAATTTAATTCCGTGATTTATGAAGAGGAAGATATCTTTCGCGGGATTGATCGGCGCAATGTGATTTTAATGAATAAGAGCAATATGCAACAACTGCAATTGTCTGAAAATGCTAAAGTCAGAGTTAAGTCGGCGACCGGGGTCTTGGAAAATATTTTTGTCCGCGAGTTTGCTATCAAAGAGGGCAATGCCCTGATGTATTATCCCGAATGCAATTATTTAATTTCTCGCCGTACTGACCCGCGCAGCAAAACTCCCGCCTTCAAGTCAACTAGCATCACTGTGGAGTTGGTACTGTAAGGCTTTGTTAACTTCCTTTCATTGACGGTGGCAGTCCAGCGCCCTTAAATAGGTGGATAAAATATTAACAGAGAATCTCGGGAGGGTATTCATGAAGTTGTTGCTAAAAAACTTAGTAAGTTTTGCGTTATTGATATTGTTTGTGCAAACGGTTAATGCGGGAGAAGCGGTGCCCTTCGTGCAATCCAATAAATCTTTTGTGGATCTCACGGGCAATGAATATAACGTGGATTATTTTACTATTGCCTCGGTAGAGCTTGAGAAAATTCAGGGTTCGGTCACGAGCGCGCCGCTAAACTCGGAAAAATTAATGGGTGGGTTAGGTGATATTTTTATGGTGGTGGATAAACTCTTTGCTTTGGGCAAACAAATTTGGCAAGTGGTAGAGGCGGGCCGGCCCGTGGTGACCTCGAGTTTTATCCCCTTTAGTGTCTTGCCGAAAGTTGCCACCATGGGTGAACTTTATGAAATGGAAGGTTGGTCGGCGCCCAAGGCAGAAAAATATAAAATCACCTATCAAAATTTCTTAGGTATGGATGTTGTCACTTTTGATTTTTCTATTCACTTTCAATACGACGGTTCCTTAAATGGTGTTGGACGCTATATTACTGGCGGTAATATCGTGCCAGACAGTATTGATGTCTCTTGGGGTTATAACTTGGATGCCTCCTCAAAAATTGTCACCATTACGAATAGAGGAACAAGCGCTGCTCCCGTCGCCGCCGCCACCATCCAAATTCACTACAATGTATCAAATGTCTTGAGTAATGTGTCCAGTGATTTGGTCTTTCATATTACGGGAGATGGCCAAGTGATTAAAATAGATTAATTTTTAAGGCCTGGCCCCGCTCGCAGACCCAAGGGTTGGGAGCGGGGTTTGCAAAAAATTTCAAAGTATCCAGGCCCATAGAAATCTCTTTGTCACGGGCCAATAGATTGCTTAAAAGGCCACAATAATATAAATAGCTGGGAGGATCAAAAGTGCTGCTAATAATGACGTTAAATCCCAAATACTGCGCTAGATGAATAAATTTTATGGCCTTTTCAATGCCACCAATTAAAGAGGGTTTGATAACCCAAGTGGTCACCCCAGGTGGAAAATTTTTCTCGCGCATAAATATTTCTAAGGTTTCATCGAGGGCCAGGGGCATTTCTCTATCTAAAGAATACATTTGTTGCGGGTCGGATAAGGGCTCTTCCCAATACTCAATATTCTCTGGTGGCAGCTGTTGGTGAAAGGTCTGCAATTGTTCTCTAGTGAGTTGCCTATTGCCGTCAAGTCGCAATAAAATAGCGGGATTGATTTTGATAAGCGCCAAGATCCAAGAGATTTCTTGCTCCATGCTGGATCTGCCAATTTTGACTTTCAGCCTCTTTACAGCAATATATTGCTGAATATCGTCGCTGGTAAAGGCGAGTTTATTGATGGGCACTAATAACTCTTTCTGCCCGCTAACAATTTTAAATTTTTTAAAAAAATGAAAGGGGGATCTCTTTTTCAGCCAGTCCAATTGCGCCAATTCTAAGAGCATATTTGATTCTTGGGACAAACTAACATGCTGATCGAGCGAGTGGAATTTCGCCAGATATTTTTGCAATTCTTCTTTAATAAGATTAATGCCCGCTTTATGCAGCCCGGGCAAGGGCGCGAACTCTGCGCTAAAGGGCGTACCGTCGTCGGCCACCCCGGACATGGTGATAGATTTTCTTTGGGTGATGGTGGCATCGCCGATGCGTAATTCTTTTTTTAAGGGGTATTGGTTGATGATAAAAGGAGATAATTTCATTAAAAGATTATGCATAATGAAATGATCAATGAATAGATAAAAAGAAATTTGCCGGTGTTGGCGAGATGTTGATTATAGGCATAGGTGATCTGGTCGCAATAAATTCCACGCCATGTTTTGGCAAAAAAGCAGGGCACAAAAAAAGCGATAATCAGCTGCTGTTTAAAGAAGATCGTCAAATAAATGAGAATGAGCATAGAGAGCGCGATCAGGCCCAGCGCCAAGGTGCGCCCAGCTTTTTGTCCAAAAATAACGATTAAGGTTTTTTTAGCGGCCAATTTATCCGATTGATAATCTCTAATATTATTCACCGCCATCAGGGTTGCCGCTACTAGGCCGGGGATACTTCCCAATAAAATAAGGGTTGAGAAATGACCCTCTAGGAGCGCGCCGGCCTGAATATAATAGCTACCAAAAACGGCAATGGGGCCAAAAAAGAGATAGGCAAAGAGTTCGCCCATACCGTGATGGGAGAGTGGGTAGGGCCCAGCGGTATAGATATAAGCACAGACCAGCGCCGCTAGGCCAATCCAAGCAATGGTCGCCCCCGCCAGTGAAATTAAGTAAAGTCCCAGTAAAAAGGCCGCCAAAAACACCAGCCGATAAGCGCGCTGGATTTTTCGTGGATTGATTAGCCCGCCCGCAGTGGCACGCCTCGGGCCCAATCTTTCAGCACCGTCGATGCCGGATAAATGATCGAAATAATCGTTGACTAAATTGGTGCCAATTTGCATGAGCAGGGTACAAGTTAAGGTGACGGTGGCGGCGCTAGCATCGAGGGGCCGTTCCGTTAACGCTAGGTAGGCGGCGACACCGAGCAGGACTGGTGCAATGGCGGCGCTGAGGGTTTTTGGCCTCACTGCCTCTATCCAAACATGCATTTTATAATCTCACTGTTTTTAATTGTTGATAGAGTGTAGTATTTTCTTGGTTATCAATGCTCGCTTCAATGATATGGGATTTTTGACTCTGCAAGGCGACTTTATAGGCTTCCTGAAATTGATCAGCGGTCTGCACCAAGGTATAGGCAAGATTGAATTGGCGAGCGGATGGGGCAAAATTTAAGTTATGCGGGGTGGTCAGCTGTTGGATGATCAGCTCTTCCTGTGCCACAGGTAGCAGAGTAAAGATACCCCCACCGTGATTATTCACCACCACGATGACCATAGGGTGGGCCAAATCTTTTAAGAGATGCAAAGAGTTTAAATCGTGCAACAGGGAGATATCCCCTAAAATTAAAGTGAGAGGAAGGTCGCCATTGCCGTCGCAGAAACCACAGGCCGAGGCGACAAATCCTTCTATGCCACTGGCGCCTCTATTGGTCAGAACTTTAATATCTTTTTGCTGTGAGAGCGAGGCGTAGGAATCAAAGGAGCGCACCACTGTGGAGTTGCCCAGGTAGAGTGCCGAATGATTGGGAATAATCTCTATTAATGTTTTAGAGAGCATCGGGTAGGTGAGGGGTGCCCGTTCGATCAGCTCTCTTTTTAGTAAAATAAACTTGCTCCACGACGGGCCTGGCCCCGCTGTTCCCCGCAGCTTGATTTGCTGCTCATTCCAATCTTTTGCCAGCAGATTAGGTTCTGCAATAATCCGCGTATTCGTGCTATGGGAGGGATCTTCCTTATGCGTTCTATTATTAATACTGATCAAAGGAATGGCAGGATTGTTCTCTAAAAATTGATAATAAAATTTAGACACCAAACGGCCACCCAAGTGAATGATCAAATCGGGAGGGTTGAGATTAAAATAATCGTAGACCTCGCGGTGGTCAAAACTGGGGACAACGCGATCGTTAAGGCAGTATTTATATTTAAAAGAAGAGCCAATATCCACATAAAAATTGCAGGTGATGGTATCCAGTAAGCGAGCAATTTCCCTATGGTCTCGATGTGGGGAGAGGCCGCCCACCACCAAGAGGGGATTGTTGGCAGCGCTTAATCTTGCGCGCAGGGGGGCGAGATGAGTTTCTTGGGGCACTAATTGCGCATTTATATATTCTGTCTGGGCATGGCGGGCCGCAAAGGATGCGGCGGCCAATTTTAAATAGCTGGCAGGAATAAATTCATCAGTTTGATCGAGAGGTTCTCTAAAGGGACAATTAATATGCACGGGAGCGGGGAAGGGAAAGCGCGTATTATTCGCCATATTGGCAATAGAGGTGCGTACAGCATTGACTGAAATCTTGGCCGTGGGGCCACCCAAATTGAGAAAATATTCCACATGATTGCCGTAGAAATGGTTTTGATCGATACTTTGGTTGGCATCGCTGACGGTGAGCTCCACTGGACGGTCCGCACTCAAAACCATCATGGGATGGCCCGACTTATTCGCTTCAATAAGCGCCGGCATATAATTCGCTAAAGCAGTGCCGGAGGTGCAGATCAAAACTGCCGCCCTGCCAGTTGCCTTGGCGTGGCCTAAGGCGCGATAGGCGAGGGCGCGTTCATCGATGCCATTATAGGAGGTCGCTTGGGGGTGATAGACAACCGCCGCGATCAGGGGCGCATTTCTCAGCCCTGGGCTGATATAAAAATGGTCTAATTTTTGCTGGACAAGTTCATCAATAATAAGTGAAGACCATAGCCTCGACCAATTCTCAGTTAATAAACCGGCCTTTTTTTGCGCTAAAATATTTGCAGAAAGTTTTTCATCTTGTTGTGAACTTCTATCCATTCATCTTGTCCAATTGAGCCAGGGACAATCCCCGCGCCAGCGTAAATATGTAGCGCCTTATTGTTGATTAAGCAACTGCGTATGCCCACCGCAAACTCTGTATAATTGCTAGTAACCACCCCCACGGGGGCCGCATAAAACCCTCTTTGAAAGGGTTCTAAATTTTTAATATAATCCTGCGCTAAATGCCAGGGGCGCCCACCTACAGCGGGGGTGGGATGGAGAATCTTAATGATCTTTTCTAGCGAAACACCCGCTTGTAAAACACCGCTATATTGTGCAAAAAGGTGTTGCACATATTTACATTTTAGCAGGGAAACTTTCTGTGGCGTCAGCACCTGATCACATAAGTACTCCAGTCTTTCAAAAATTTCATCGGCGACAATTCTATGCTCATTGATTTCTTTTTCAGAAGTCAATAATTCATGGGACAGCCTATTTTCTTCGTCTTGGTCTTTGCCCCGTGCCCTGGTGCCAGCAATGCAGTCCACGACGATTTTATCATTTTCAAGGGTGAATAAACGTTCGGGGCTAATGGATAAAAAAGCTTGGTGCGGACTTGTCTGTAAATAGAAACAATAACTATCATCGGCATATTGATGCATTTCTTTGAGCAGGCTGAGGCCATTGATTTTTTTAAGGGAGAGGTAGGTTTCCTTTTTCGCCAAGACCACTTTGTGAAAATCGGGGTCTTCGCGAAATTCATCGGTGCAAGTTTTAACCGAGTCATTCCATTGCATGGGCCCAGGCTCGTGTAAACTTTGATTGAACTCAAAACGGTTTTCCAGTAAATAGGGGCGAAAGGAGAGGATATCTTCAACCTGAAAGATGAAGCGGCTTTGTGCTTCAATGCTGCTCAATATTTCGTCGCTATAAAAAAACGTAAAGGTATATTCTTGGTTTTCGCATTTCGCGAGAACTTGCGGCAAAAAGACAAAACGCTCGCCAAAATCTTCCCACTCGTAGGCAATTTTGGGTTCGTTGAAAAAAGATTGCCCACCTAAGAAAACCAATGCAGGGTTCTCTTCCAGCAATTCTTGAATATTATCGAAATCATTATCGTATTGGAAAAGTGCAGTGATCCCGATGCCTAAAAACTGTCTAGAATTATCTTTATTTTTAAAATAACAAAGAGTTTGATTTTTTAAGGTGCAGGCCAAATTAATAAAAGAAATTTCTGGAATACGTATGGTATAGGAGTGAAAAAATTCTCGGGTTTGATCTATTTCTCCACCCGTTTGTAAATGGTGGATAAGATCTTTGAGAATTTGTCCTTTTAATTGGTACCATTCTTTCATAAGTTTTTTTCACCTATATAAAGTGTCGCAATACCCCAGGTGAGGGGCAGCACTTGAATATTTTGAAAACCTGCTGTGGTCATGAGCTTAGCAAATTCGTTGCCATAAGGAAAATCTTCCACCGTTTTATTCAGATAGGTATAAGCGTCCCGATGGCGAGAAATAATATTGCCAATGAAAGGGAGAATATTGCGAAAATAAAAAAAGTAGCTCCAGCGAATGAAAATATTTTTGGGAACAGAAAACTCCATAATCATGGTTCTGCCAGTGGGCGCTAAGACTCGGTAAATATCCACCAAGGATGCCTGTGGGTCGTAAAAATTTCTAATACCAAAGGAAATGGTAACCAGATCAAAAGACCCATCGGCGCAAGGTATTTTAACGGCGTCACCCATTTGTAAAAAGGCTTTGTGCTCGAGTTCCTTCTTTTTAATCTTTTTGCGCCCCAGCTCGATCATGCCTTGGGAGAGGTCGATGCCCACCACTTTCGCTACCCTTGGGTCTTTTGCTAAGACAATGGCGACATCTCCAGTGCCAGTTGCCAAGTCGAGTGCTTTCATATTATTTTTGCTGGGCAAATTTTTTAAAAATTTCTGGCGCCAATAAATATCAATGCCCAAGCTTAAAAAATGATTTAAAAAATCATAAGTACCAGCAATTTTGTCAAAAATTTTATACGACTCATATTTTTTTTCACTGAGTGCTTTATTCACAGATTCTCCGTATGTTAGTGACTAGCTTTAATACCCTTAAATTCATAGGCTTACAACGGTTTACACTATTTATATGCAATGATATGAAACTATGTAATTTTTTAGTGTAAAGGTAATAATGGATCATCAGCTATTTGCAAATATTCCGCCGTCGATAATGCGACGAGTCAGCTCTCTTAATTTAAATATACCCTCACAGCGTTGCACTGAAGAGGTCAATGAAATCCTGCAAAAAACAGTGTTGATGGGGGGGAAAAGATTGCGTCCCTTGCTGACCTTTCTAATGGGCCAGCTTTTTTTTGTGGATGAAGAGGTTTTAGATCCTTACGCCAAGGCGATAGAAATGGTTCACGGCGCGAGCCTGTCTCATGACGATGTCATTGATAATGCCACCAAGAGAAGAGGCAGACCCTCCATTAATATTCTCGCCTCCAATAAGAAGGCAGTTTTGGCGGGAGATATTTTGCTCGCCGACGTCATCGTGAATTTAAGCGAATTGGGAAATCTCACATTAGTGAAAGAGATGTCTTTAATCATTAAAGATCTCTCGGTGGGAGAGTGGCTGCAATTGGATGCCGCTATGGATCGCCAATACGGCCGTGAACTTATTACAAATATTGCCCTTAAAAAAACCTCTTCGGTGATGAGTTGGTGCTGTTTTGTGCCGGCCATTTTAAGCTCTCGCTCCCCTTTGGTGATTCGTTGTGCACGGGAATTTGGCGCACATTTAGGGCACGCTTTCCAATTAATGGACGACACCCTCGATTTTAATTTTGATGGCAAAAAAGACCCTCTTTTAGATTTACAAAATGGCCAAATCAATTCTGTGCTTTTTGAATGGCTAGAAATGCATCCACCTATTAAAGAGCGCTTTATGGCCGGAGAAAATATGGCCGATTTATTTCATAGAGAAGGTTTAGCAGAAGCGGTGGCCATCGTTGTCAAGCTCGCCCATGAAAAACTTGCCGCGGCGAAAGAGCTTTTATTGGTTATAGAGAGAGAACTCCATTTAAATGCTACTAAGAGTAAAGAATTTCAAGAAGTTTTAAAACCCATCCATCTTATTATTGAGTATCTAGGTGAGCGGCGCTTTTAAAGAAAAGTTTGCCAGTTTTCGGCACAGGCCTTTTCAATCCCCTCAATGGTTTTCGGAATGGCGGCGGATAGGTTTTCATGGCCTTGTTCCGTGATGAGAATATTGTCCTCAATTCTAATACCGAGGCCTCTGTATTGCGCGGGAATGGTGAGGTCGTCTTGGGAAAAATAGAGACCGGGCTCCACGGTAAAGACCATACCTTTGGCAAATTTTATTTCCGTACATGTCCCGTCTAAATAAGGTGATTGATCGTGTACATCGAGACCGAGCCAATGACAAGTACCGTGGGGGTAATATTTACGGTAACTGCCCTCGGCGATAATTTTTTCTTTATGACCGCTCATGATGCCTAGTGCGAGGAGCCCGTCTACTAACACGGCGCTGGCCAATTTATGCAATTGATCGATGGTATTGCCCGGTAGCGCGGCGGCAATGGCCACTTCCTGTGCCTTGAGTACCCAATGATAAACCGCCGCTTGGGCGCTGGAGAATTCCCCATTGATGGGAAAAGTACGGGTGATATCGCTGGCGTAGAGCTGGTATTCACAGCCGGCATCGATTAAGAGCAAGTCCCCAGCGTGCAACGGTTGATTATTTTCTATATAATGAAGGGTATTGGCATTGTCTCCACCCGCCACTATAGGATCATAGGCACTATAGTCGGCGCCCTCTTTTTTAAAAATATATTCTAGCAGCGCATACACTTCGTATTCATTCTTGGCCACTTGAGTTTTCGCCATAGCGGCGCGATGAGCGCGATTGGTAATGCTTAAGGCGTGCTTAATGGCGTCAATTTCACAGTCTGATTTTTCTAGGCGCAGACGCCCTAATAAGGGCGCCAGGTTGGCAATATTTTGCGGTACCTGTTGTTTTTTTGTCAGGGCACGGGGGATCTGTTGGATGTAATTTAAAATTTCGGTGAGCGCTTTGGGGCGATGCTGAAAATCTAAATAGACCTGACTATGCCCCAGCAAGTATTTGGGGACCTCTTTTGTAAAGTCTTTAATATCGCAGGCGCGATCCACTCGTAGTTGTGCCGCTGCGGCGGTCACTCCTAAGCGGCGACCGGCCCACACTTCTATAGCGGGATCTTTCTCTTTGACAAAAATAATTGATTGATAATCTTTATTATTTTTCATCAATAGCAAAATGGCGCCCTCTTCATTGAGCCCCGTTAGATAATGGAAATTTGAATTTTGCCGGAAGCGATACTCGGTATCGTTTGATCGCGTCTGTAGATGATGAGCATAGACAATGGCGATGCCTTCATGCATGTTTGAGAGCACTCTTGCTCTTCGTTGTTGAAAAATTTCTGGTGACATGGCTATTTTTCTCCACGCACTCTACGGAGAATATAATCTAGCGAGATGCTGCCGTAACCGGTAAAAAAGAGACCCACCACTGTGAAGCCAATTTCTAAGGGATGGAGAATTTTTCCACTGGGGTCGCCTTTCATTGTATGCATGAGCGCCGCTACTAGCATGGTGGAAAAAATGAGCAAGCACGAGGTTTTGCGAAAGAGCCCGAGGGCGAGAAAAAGGCCACCAAAAAACTCGGAAATGGCCGCCATAAAGCCCCAAAAAACCGGTGCGAAGGTGATGCCAAACATGCCCATGACACTGCCTAAGGCGGTCCATTTGTCGGCGCCCCCGGCGAGCTTGGGCAGGCCGTGAATCATCAACGAGACCCCGAGGATAAGGCGAATAATCAAGAGTCCTATAGCGGGGAGTTTTTCATGCATAGTGAGGTCCAAGAGTTTAAGATTAAAATAACGCCCCATTAAAGCAGAGTTTACCAGGCCTTTCAATATGTAGGGGGGGATTTTTAAAAAAAATTAACAATATATCGTTATTTTTGCTATAGTCGCGGTTATGATCATTGGACTTATTTTAAGATTTTTATTTTTTTATAGCTTGTTTGTCTGCTTGCGCGGGATTTGGCGCAGTTATATTGCCTATCAAGCGGCCAAGCAGCAAGAATCCGTCGCGCCAAAAAACTCCAGAAATTCTTATGCCAAAACGAAAAACTCAGCTAAAACCTTCGAGGCAGACTTTAAAGTCCTGCGGGAGAGAGAGTAATTTCAAATAGTTAGATTGGAGCGTTAATGGCCTTCCCTGTCAATATTACAAGATCCCTATATTAAAATCGAAACCGCCAAAAAATTAGTTTATAAATATTCTAGTATTAAAGATTTATCACTTTTTTGACGAAAGGGTTGAAACTAAAATTAGTTATTATTCCATTGTGAGGAGGAATTCATGTTTTATAAGAAGTTAAGGTCATTATTAATTGCCGTTGTATTGTTGACAGGTCTGGCCAATGAGGCCTTTTCGGCCGTTAGTGTTTTAGGCCATTTAGGCAATAAAGGTGTTAGATACTTTAGTGAAATCTTGCAGCTTGGTGGCATGGGCGAACCTGAAGCAAAAGAGCTCGTAGAGAGTTTAAAATTGAGTTTTAAAGCTCTCAACAATGGAACCGAGCCGAAAACGCAAGCAGATTTTGCCAGGATTATGAACTCTACCCCGGAGCTTAAAAAGCTCAGTGATGTGCTCAATATGGATGCCGATAAATTTCAAGCACAATTTTTAAAAGAAATAAAAAGCGCTGATGGAAATAATCCAAGAACGATTCTCGGTGATTTGCTGACGACGATTGGAGAGCAAGGAGATATTCACGGAAAGGGCGCTTTTGCGCAATGTAGTTCATGTGTTAGTGAATGGGCGCATAAATTTGGCATTGGCAGGGTGGCGAAGGCCTTGGTTAAGGGATCCTTGGTACAAGGATTTATTGCCACCGCTCAGAAAATGGGTAGTGGAAAGCTTCTTACGGCGGTAAAAAGACAGGCGACAAAACTAAGAATGAGTCGTGCCGATAGAAAAGCTTTTTTTCAGAATCTTAAACAGTCGGGTTATGCAAAGATGTACGCCGCCTTAAGAAGCATGCAAGAGGGGACCCCAACACAGATAGCGTTTGGTGATGCCCTCGCTAAATTTTGTAGGATTGGGAAGAAAATCACCACTTATAATTTCTGTATGCGATTAATGCATATTGTGGTGGATGAGCCGGATCAAGTACAATTGGCAAATTGGACATCGCGTTTGACGAAGGTCGCTAGCGAAGCACCTAAAAAAGGGTTCAAGCATCGCCTGAATAATTTAAGACAATCTTTTTTAGAGCAGGCCCAGGCCGCTCAGAAAGCTGGCAATGAAAAACTTATGAAATTATTTAGGCAAATGGATGAGAAACTACCCTGTGCTTGTTTTTGGGGAACATGTCGAATTTAATATAGTAAAAATTTTAGCAACGAAAAAGGCTTCCTAAGGAAGCCTTTTTTTTGGCCTTCACAGGGGACTTACGGGTTATTGTAATCTTTGGAAGAGGTCGCCCCGCTCTTGCATGGCGAGGATTTTACCCATATTCCAAAAGAGTTGCATTTCCCCAAAGTTTCTATAATCCTCCAATGTGTGAAAAGTTTCTTGAAAAACATCCATATGATTATTTTGTCCAAAGATCAGATTTTTATCGGTATTATTGAAAATAGCGATGGCCAATGGATTTTCCTGGTCGAGCATGGCGGCGAATTCGCTATAGGTTAGGTGGCCCTCTCGCTGGGCCGGATTTGCCTGGCGCATGCGCGCCAAATAATTATCGTAAACGAGCTTTGCAACATCATAATGAAGACGTTCACTGGACTCCGTTAAATTTTTCGCTGCCTGGCCGACGAGTTTGGCGCTCGCCATGATGACCGCCTGGCGGTAACCGTGATAGGCGGCAAAGCTAGAGTGGGCATTAACCCCTGGTGAGATTCCTTGGGCACCGGCCTGGATTAATAAGCGCCTTTGTTCTTCCGCTACACTCTCTTTTAAAAGCAAATTTTTTGCCGCCACCATTCTTTTTAAGATGACCCCATCACTCCAGCCACCCAAACCTGGCACGTATCTCAATTGGCCCCAGATGGGAATCGGCTTGGCCACAGAGGGCGTGCCCAAGGCCAAAATAAAATGCGGAATTTGACTCAATTTAAAGGGCAGTACCTCTATAATATTGCTCATTAAGGCGCTGTTTTTGATCGTGTATTTATAAAATTCAGCGCTGCTGGTGAGAGTTTTCAGGTTTGCTAAAACTATATCGAGATCGTGACTGGCGTCGACATATTGATTAAGTTTTTTTAGGCGCCAAGCAGCGAATTTTTTTATGCCCCAACCGGCCTGGTCGTTGGCCAATGTCGCCTCGTGCTTGAGTAAGGCCCTTTGCGCTTTTTGCATTCTGCCGTCAAACATATTGTGGACAAAGGAGCCCTCCCGCGCCATGGTTACTTTCTGCATCGCCCTTTTGAAAATTCCCTGTTGTTGACTATACCCTTTAAAAAATTTATACGCCTGTTTGGGGTCGCCTTTAAACCAACGGACAAAGGTTTTGTTAAAGCCACGGTCAATTTGCTGTTTGCCTTCTGCCACGATAATTTTTTGAAATAATTCTTGAGAAAGCTTTCCTCTTATATTCTGTATTAATGTTTTAATAAATGCGGGATTATGCCCCGCTGGCATGAGCTGCAATGTTTCCAATTGGATTAAATATTTCGCATACAGGGCATCCCCCTCCATCAACGCTGTTTCCCTGGCGAGTTTTTTGGCCAATTTTTTTGCCTGTTTTATTTCTTGTTTGGAGGGTGGTAAATGCCCTGAAAATTTAAATTGCTCTTGTAAAATTCTTTTCGTCAGCACCTTTTGCGTGCTAAAGGTCCGCGTGGTCGCCTGGATGGATCTGCCGAGGAGTCCAACAAAGGGTAGGGCAAACGCCGCTTCCATGACCGCCCAACCATAACTACGGGTAACTTCAGCGGCACCCGCTGCATCGGTCAGGCCATCGGCAGCGAATCTTCTCACTAAATCAGCGGATTTTCGACTCTCTTTGGCCTGGCGATATTCTGCTATGGGTGCAATGGTCTGGGTGACTGTTGCCGCCAGGGCGGTTGCCATGGTTAGCAGCAAGATTGTCCCGCCACTGGCAATGGAGGCGGCGGCATAGGCCAGGCCCGCTCCCAGACTTATCCACAGAACACCCCAATCTTCATCGGTCATGCCATCGACGCGATCGCGAACTTTCTCGGGGACTGCTATTTTCATTTGTTTATTGTTAGCTAAGAGCAGTTGTGCCTCAGCGGTTAGGTAAAAGAGGTTATTATAATCTTTGGTGGAGACGTCTTGGCGTAAGCGACAGATTTCTGCCATGTTGCTGGCAAGTTTTTGCCGTCTGATATTGGCAGATTTTCTTATTAATTGGCGATAAAGGGGTGCCTTATAGCGATTCTCCATAGTCAGAAAGGCGCTCTTGAAATCCCCAGCAGTCAATGTATGTTGATTAAAAAAATCTTGAAAGTATTTTTTTTGGGTTTCCGGTTGGCCCCTGGCAGCAGTAATTTTATGCATATCGTTTATAAACTTATGGGAGGGATGTTTTTCTGCCGCGCTTTTATCTTGGGCAAACTCATCGTTGGTAACGCCAGTATTCAGGAAGGCAAATTTTTTCTGCGCCTTTTTTACCGCATCGGGGGTGAAAAAATTAAAGCTAAAAACATCTTTCATATGCTGGTAATAGGATTTCCCATCGGGGGTCTTGGATTGCAGGACAAAATTATTTTTGACATCCATGTCCTTGATAATCTTTTTGTAAAGCTCTTGGGTTTCAGTATGACTTAAAACCCTATTGCCGTGAAAGGGACGCAAGGTCTTATGCAATTTCAGCTCCTCGCCCAATCTTTCAAAGACAGAGACGAAAGAATTTTTTTGGGCGCGCATAACTTGCAAAGCATCGAGATAAGAGACGCGCAGCGCGGCCCAATGATTATGCCCCACCTGGGCCAAAATAAAATCTTTCTCGGGCACCCAAGTCTGCGGGAAAAGCAGCTTGGTTTGGCGCTGACAAAAGGGTGACAGGCCACATTGTGCGTTTCTCCAAAGACCGCGCATAAAGGGCATATAAGGGGCAATCTTTTGGTAATCAACATGCGCTAAATTGATCCCATAGCGGCCGTTGTCGGTAAAAGGCCTAAGTTTGAGGATCAGTTTATTGAGTAGGCCCATGGTGAATTTATTATTGATATCGTTACTGGGGAAACCCTTACAAAGTTCACCATTCCAGGCACCGCTGCCGTTACAAAGATTGCGAAAAATATGCTTTAAATGACCCGTACTGCGATTTTTAAGTAAATAATGATACATGGTCTGCAGTCCCCAACGGCGCCACATATCGTTACTATAAAGGGAGGGCATGTCGAAACGAACATTAAGTTTTTCTAATTTTGCCAATACCAGAGGGTTGATATGTTGCCACCATTCGAAGCGCTCTGGATGGTCTTTACCGGCCGCTTGTATTTTTTTCAGTAAATATTTACTGATGCCCTTTGTTTCGAAAATTTCTTCATAGCGATCTTCCCAATGTTTCTTGTTTTTTTTGATTTCTTCGACCTCTTCAAAACAATACAGCTTTTCGCTTTGCATATGCATCAGGCAAGGAGTTTCATTAACAGTCATAATATCTTTAAAGGTTTCCTTGACGGCGTTAAATTCTTTCATGCGATGATGACTTTTGTTTCTACCAGAGATCCTTTTGCTTTTTTTAGGTTCCTTCTCTTTTAAAATTTTTGCCACTGCCAAAAGTTTTGCTTCTAAGACCATATTAAATTGTGAGGAGTCGTCCAAGAGGACTTTTTGATACTCCTCATTGGTGCTAAAAAAACGCCCGTAACCGTTGCTGAAAGCACTTTTGTCTTGCAAGATTTTTAAAGCCGTTTTGGCATTTAAGTATTGTTCAAAGGGAAATAAGGGATTGAATCCCGCCCCATAGGGGTCTTGGGATTTGATATCTATTTGTATATTATTAAGATAATAATTATTATAAGCAATTTGTTGGGGGGTTTCAATTTCAAGTTCAGTGGTCTCGTCTCGATAGAGTTCTGGTTGACTAAATCCATTATTTATTAGCAGGTTTGTCAGCGCCTCTTTTCTCGCCTCTAATGAAGGAAAACTTGTTGCAATTTGCGCGGGCAACTTAGCACCATCGCTGGCCTGACAGGCAACGGGTGTCTTTAAATAATTTTTATCTCCAATCAGAGCGTTGTAGTTCTCAATTTTTTCCAGCATGGTCTTCAAGGTTATTAATTTAGTCGCCTGTAAATAATAATGACTGGAGGGAATATAGAGATGAAAGATAATATCTTCCGTTAAATTTCCCATGGCACTAAGTTTTATTTGGTAAATATTCGGTTTATCTGGGTGATCGATCATTTCTAAATTATTGTCGGCCAACTTTTTTATGATTTTTTCATCGATTAAATCTTTATTGATTTCCGGTAATAATTGCTCGAGATAATCGGATTTCATTTGTTTAACTTTGAGGTCGGGTTCGCGATCAAAAAGTCTCAACATACCTCTGACGGTTTTGTAGACGGTGGCGGTATAAATAAGCGCCAAATTAAATTTATCAATTCCAAGAATTTTCGGATCTTGCATTAAGTTGAGGTATTTTTCTTTGATTTTTGTCGCCTTGACTAATATCTCTACAAATCTTTTCTGATAAAAAGAAACGTAGAATTTGTTTTTTTCTTCAGTGTTCCAATAATTATTAGCATCGGCCTGGAGGTATAATCTTTTTAGATAGGGAATCACCGCTAAATTTTGCTGAGCTTGTTTTTTCTTCTCTTTTTGGCCTTTTCTTAAACTCGGGGAGGTCAGTTTTTTACTCCTTTTAGTGTAAGGTTTTTTATCGGGGTTAGGTGCCTTTATTTGCTTTCTCTGTTCTTCCGTGCCAATGATCAAGACCGCAAAATCCGCCATTTCTTTTTCCAATTTTAATTTAGCGGGATGATTTTTAGAACCTTTGCGGCGACTATAGATCAAGGCCTGCACTAATTCATCGCGAGATAATTGTTTCGCCAAATTTTGTAATTCTTGTCTTTCAGGTGCCGTTAAATGCAATTTCTTCTTAAGTGCGATGACCTTATATAAAAGTTCTTGTTGTTTTATATTTTTATTTTCTTGAAAGTAATTGACCGCTAGCTCGTGTTCCGCTTTTTCCTTTGCAGTCATCCCCACCTGTTCACTTTGCTTTTCAATAGGGTTATAATTCTCCACAAATTGCGCCGCTGGCACCCCCCACATAGGTCTTTGTGTAGCTTGGTAAGTCTTTAAGGCCTGAGCGTCGAGATCCTCAGAAAAATCATTTTCCACCAGAAGTTTTTTTCCCGCTGCGAGATTGATCTCCTCTGTCGCCAGCAGGTCTTCCTTATTCGCGTCTCTGACATCTTTCAGATGCTCTGACCACTCTGCATTTTCCTGCATTTCCGCCACCGTTAGAGCGTAGTCGCGGGCGCCCTGCTCAGTGGTAAAAAACTCATAGGATTCGCCATGGATAAATCCAGATTTGGTGGGTAGGAAACCTAACTCCGCCAATGATGGGGGGCTTACTGGCAGCTCCTGAACTAGGACCTCTTTGCTGGCAAAGCTCTCGGCAAAAACCAGGGGCATCGCCCATGCTTGCAATAATAATGTCAAAATTAGGATCGTGTAATTCATCTTTTCCTCTTTTTTAGCGCAATGTAAAAAATGCAAGGGGGTGTCACAAAATTCGACAATACTCCTCTCATTTTATTAACCTCGTTCACCAACTTTCAGTGCTTTAGCTGCTGTCTCTTTATGCGTATTAAGCAATACCGTTTATTATGCAAAGCAGGCTCCAACTTTATGTCTTTCCTTAATGTGTTAAACAACTCATACCAAATATCAAAAAATGGTTTTTAACCGCGCTAGCGCTGACAATGACCCATAAAAATATTCAGACATAAATAAAGTTAAATTACAGGAGACTAACGCCCACCCTGGTTTTTCGGTATATTACCCTGGTGCCCAAAATTTATTTCTCCATTCGAGATTGCGGGAACAACTCAAATTGGAGAGTACCATGTGTGGGCCACTTTTCAGGCAGACCCTACGGATGAACCAGGCCCAGAGGACGTGGTAAGCTAAGTTTAAATGTAAGTATTTTATATCCTTTTTTTTTTGAACGTCTCACTAAGCGCTAGCGCGGTTAAATTTCAATTTATTAAAGTAAAATATATTTTAACTCAACTCTCTCTAAACGCCAGTTTTAAAACGCGTAGATCATCGGTATAAACGACATCAATGACTTTTTAAAACGACGAATAGAGTTTCTGACATTTTTCAACTCATGCTCTAAATGCTACTTTCCAAAAAGAAATAAAGCGGGAGCATTCTATGCATTTAAAAAACTTAAGCGACTCAATAATTTTACAAAACACCTTACACCTCGTGAGCAAAGAAAAAAAACTCACCGCAAATATCATCGATCATCTACAAGAAATCGAAAGGCGCAAACTCTACTGCGATCTCAAATACAAATCCCTCTTCGACTACGCCGTCAAGGAACTAGCATATAGCGAAGACCAGGCCTATCGCCGCATCAGCGCTATGCGCTTGAGTCGCAAAGTTCCCGCCGCCAAAAATAAAATCGACAGCGGAGAATTAAGTTTGACCAACGCCAATTTATTGAGCGGATTTTTCAAAGACGTCCCGCTCCCTGCCAAGGAGGAAAAATCACTCGTCGAAAAAATCAGCAATACCACTAAAACTGAATGCCAAAATATTCTAGCGGATTTAAAAAGTGAAAAAGGTTTGCCCCCAAAACCGCGTAAAC
>Ga0316206_1001415_pt1 | contig 21250 bp, 18 predicted proteins | sample 6monthpyrite_MG_FD_204942 | JGI IMG/M metagenome (GOLD analysis project Ga0316206, IMG submission 204942) | Microbial mat bacterial communities from mineral coupon in-situ incubated in ocean water Damariscotta River, Maine, United States -... | ecosystem: Environmental > Aquatic > Marine >... | reverse complement strand
CAGTTTGTGTGCGTGCATTCATTACGACATTCATGCCGTCTTCTAACAGGCGCTTAGTAATGGCGTAACCGATACCGGTAGATGCACCGGTTACGATTGCTGTGAGAGCCTGATTGTTTGTTTCTTGTGTCATGTTTTAGTCCTTTTTTTTAGTGATTAAGTTTTCAGTTCAGGGTTTTCGTTTCAGTCCGAGCGTCCATTGATTTTTACGATACTCGGAAAATAGCTTTGTGATAAGATCACTAACAAGAAAATCTTTATTGCGTTTTATGAACAAATAGAATTTATCCTAGCGAGGCAGGAGATCAGATATGGATCAGTTGGGTGCGATAGTGCTATTTAATAAAGTGGTCGAAACGGGTTCATTCTCAGAAGCTGGCCGGCAATCGAATTTAGTGCCATCCAGTGTTTCGCGTCGAATTGTTGATCTTGAAGGCTGGGTGGGGGCAACGCTGTTTCACCGCACAACCCGCAAACTGAACCTGACGGAAGTAGGGCGACTATTTCACGAACGAACGCGTAGCATCATGCTGGATCTGGAAGAAGCCCGCATTATGGCGGCGGCACTCGAAGATAAACCCGCAGGCCTCGTGCGCATCACCTTGCCCGCAAGTCTTGAGCAGCATATTGTTGTGGCAACCGCCTTGTTTCAGGCGCGTTGGCCAGAGGTGAGTTTTGGACTCACTTCCACTGATCGCAATGTTGATCTGGTGGCAGAAGGTTTTGATATTGCGATTCGCGCCGGACAGCTTAAGGATTCCACCCTGCGTGCGCGCAAGTTCGCCACGGTACCCCGCTGGCTTTGCGCTAGCCCACAGTATTTGGCGTCTGCACCACGCCTTGCCCACCCTGATGATATTGAAAACCACAGTTGTCTAGCGCTTAGGCGCAACCCAGGCGATAATATTTGGCAGTTCAAAGACGGTAGCGAGATTGTCGATGTTAGGGTTCGCGGCGAGTTTACGGCCAACAGTGGCAACATGCTGGTAACCGCAGCCCGCCTCGGTCGCGGGTTGATTTTGTCGCCCGAGTGGATTATGGGGCCACCCATCGCAAGCGGCGAACTGGTAAAACTGTTGCCCGCCTATCCGCCATACCCGGCCACCTCTGCACTGTATGCAGTGCATCCCTATCAGCGCTTTGTTCCACCCAAGGTAAAAGTGTTCATCGACTACTTAATCGAACGTTTTGACAAAAATTATGACTGGTCAGCGCATCCAGCAGAAATATTGCCAGAGGCATTGATGTGAAGAAGTTAAAGGCGTTAGACTCCTTATAAACCAGGCATCCCAATAGGGCTGATTTCGGCCGAAAATGCTCTGTCAGGACAATCTTGCCAATGTCTGTTCTCTACGAATTATCATCATAATTACCTTACGTTCCTAATGTTATTTATATAACGTTTACTAGCTGATACTGGCAGATTGATGCATATGTAAGTGCGGCTGCTTTATGGGTTCGTGCAAACTGAAGTTCATTTCTGCTTAGTAACAATTGTGCTCTGGCCCCGATTAATAGAGATGTGAGAGTCAGGGCTTTCAGCAGCAAGCGTCAAGTCATAGCAAAGTTCGATTTAGAAAATCGTAAAATAAGCCGAACGGGATCAAACCCCGTTCGGCTTTTTTGGTTCAGTAAGAGAGTAAAGTTTTTTCACTGCACTACTTAACGCACTCAGCAACAGGCATAGAGGCACTTTGGTCCGATGCCAGTCTGTCGAAAAACAGGCGTCTTTCTTTTACAACAATGAAAACTGCCAAAATCGTCAACAACGCCGTTTGAATCACCTTGCTATCAGGGTGGGTAGCGAATATTTCGTTAAAATATCCAGCAGTGACATGAAAGATTATCGCTGACAATATACTCCTGCCGGTTTTGTAATACAGCCAGTTCATGATGATCACGAACGGGAAAAGGCTCAGCAGAAAATTGACACTATGAATCCAGCCAGTTTCAAGCAGGTTGCTATGGTAATAGTCATTTATGAATGACAACGGAATGTGCCACACCCCCCAGAAGAGTGCAAAAATCATGGACGCTTTCAACAGGCTGAATCGTTTCACCAGGCAGTCGGTGCCGTAACTGTGCCAGGCCAGTTCTTCGATCAGCGGAGCAGCAATTAATAAAAACCAGATTGGAAACAAGCCAGAAGTGAAGCTATAACTTTCACTGAATTCAAACTGTGCCACAGGATAGCCGAATAAAAGGGAGACGAGCTGTGCCAGCAGGATACTGGCTGGCATTAGAAACAGGGTCAGCACCCAATAAACCGGTTTACCGGCTCGCAGGTTTATCAGCCGTTGCAGTATGTCGCTGACTAATTGCTTGTTTCGATAGACCAGTGCAAAAGCGATGAGCGTCGGCGCGAGCAACCCGGCAAAGGCGAACAAACTTGCCAGCTCGCCCGGGTAAGCGTATTCAGATGAATGACTGATGTATGCAGCGATTGCCCAGAACGACCAGGGTATGACGGTTGCCAGGAAATAGAATAAATAGGTGTGCTTGTAGTCTTGGATTACGTTGTTCATATCTTCTCTCACTTTGACGTTATGTTCCTCCCACGGGAACTCATGGTTAAGTAACGGGTACTACCATGGTGGTCGAAGAGTCCGGTTTTTTCGTCCCGGCATGTAAGACGGGATACTACAAGCTATTGCGATACTGAGTGGGCGTCATTGAGGTGGCTTTTTTAAAGGCAGTGTAGAACGCGGACTTAGAGTTGAATCCGGAATCCAGCGCGATGTTAAGGATATTGATCTTTTCCTGACCGGCATCGCGTATCAGTCGTTTGGCTTCCTCAACCCGGTAGCCGTTGATGAAGTCATAGAAGTTGACGTTTAACTGCTCGTTGATAACCTGCGATAAGTAGTTGGCGGAAATGCCGAGTTGTTGCGCGAGTTGATGCAATACTAAATCACCTACCAGATAGGGCTTTTTTGCTTCCATGTGACCGGTTAGCTCATCAAGAAAAACAAGGCTCGTATCTTTGTCCAGCCCTGAACGACGATACTTTTCTTCTTCCAGATCGTTACTTTCCTCTATCGCAGTTTGTTGCGATTTAAAGACCTGTGTGAATATCACCGGCTGGCGCAGCCCCAGATAACCCATCGTATAAATCAGGACGACGACAATTACAGTAGTTAAATCACTCAGGATATTCATACCCAACAGATCAGGAAAAAGCTGGTCCCCCAGATAAAGCAAATAGATGCAGGTAAGACCCACGAGAAGATTTCTCAACCACGCGAGATTGATTCTGTCGATATCGGAATATTCGCCTTTAATGACCCTGGAATGTACGATCAATTTCCTGATCGAAAGCACAAGATACAGCCCTAGTTGCACAATCATAGCCAACATGAACAGAGTAAATCCAAGCTGGATGAGCAGTTCATGAGGTACATCGTTTTCCATAACACCACCTTTGCGTAGTGTCTCCGTGAACTCCAGTTTTGCAGACCCATCCATAAGGAAGAACGGCAGCAGCAATACGATACCTAGCGGTACGGGCAGAAAATGTCTGTAAGATTTTTTTGCACTTGCGAAGCCCACCGGTGTTGTCAGCTGAAGCACATATAGATATATCAGTGGCCCATATAGCAGGTCGATGGGCGCCAGCACATGGAGCAGATCAGGTAGTGACTCGAAAAAACCAGTTTGATACAGGAACTCTTCAGCCAGATCCATCGATAATACGAGGGTAAATAACGCCAGGATACGATGCGCCGTAAAATCCCCGCCTTTGGTGTTCAAAAGCGCAAGGGCCAGAAATAGACCCTGCGCTGCACCCAACAAAGTGAGTATAGATAATAGATTGAATCCAATGTCCATCAGGTAACTTCAGCACCCCATTGCCGTCAAGTGTTCACCAGGCCCTATGTGTTGTTTGATCGACAGAGGGAAAGAAATCTATAAGGGAAACAAGCCTTATTAAATGCCCCGTATCAACCAAATCAGCAAGAGAACGAGAATAAGAATACCAATAGTATTTGCTAAGAACAACCAGAATCGAGCCATGTCGTTTACCTATGTTTTTAGCCAAGTCTAGACAGTAAACGCCTCGAAATCGTCCTGACCTTTAAGTCGGGAACAAGTGTGTCAATACACTCGGGGGGCGAAGCAATTTATGTCCATTCTTTCATGTCAGGACGATTTATCGGAGCCACCCAACGATAGTAGTCGCATCGGCCACACAACCACAGGCGAAACAATGAAATACAAGACAGCATATACAGCACCTGGCACGGTGTTCACATTTTTCAATACGACTGCACATGCCAGCTTCCAGGTATGTTCAATCCTTTTTGGAGGACATAAACATGTTTAATCGAATGATCTATAGCAGCATACTTGTTATGTACACGATGACGGCTTTTGCGGTGGTTGAGGAAATACCGTTGGAGTCTGGATTCTCTGGCAATGTGGCATTGGGTGCCGCTATCTTACAATATGAAAATAATATGGTCGCAGGTATTGGTTCAATCGATGTAACAGATGTAATGATTGATGATCTAAATGCTCCAGAGGCAACTAGCAGCACGCTGCCTGTTGCTAACCTCGATCTTAAATATACTTTTACCAGTTACCGTCTACAAATGTACGCTGGTAATGCGTTGCCAGATATATTTCGTTTTGATTTTGCAACACGATTTGGAGTGCGCAAACAGTTTAGTGAGTTGGGGATAATTGGTGTTTCCTATCTCAATACTTTTGGTATTAATGTTTGGCAGGATCCATATCATGTCGGTGTAGAGCGAAATAAAACTGCACGTAACAACAGCGGCATGGGATTACGTTGGCAAAAAATCATGAACAGTGGCTTTACTATTGATTTGCACTTTCGCGATATCACAATCGATAATGAACAAAGTGGTCTTACCAACGGCTTAACAACAAACGAACAAAATATGCTAAATCGTGAAGGCGAGCAGGATATGATCGAGGTAATTTATGAGCATAAGCTAAATGATAGAAATATCATCGAACCAGCACTTATCTATACCGATTTTAAGTTAGATGGTGCAGCTATGAAACATAAACGTTATGAGGGGCAACTCTCACATTACTATTTTGGTGAAAAGTTTATCTTTGTTACTAATCTAGTTATAGGTGAAACTCTGTACGAAAAAAATAACCCTGTTTTCAACAAAAAGAACGGGGGCGCTATTTTTGGTATCGGCAGTAATGTGCTTTATCAAAAACCATTCAACTGGAAAAACTGGCAAGCCTTCGCAGGTTTTGCTTTTTACAAAGGGAATGCCGACATTGAATTTTATTCGACACGCGCAGAAATGCTTAATCTCGGGATGATCTATAATTTCTAGGCTATCAAGGGGTAAACATCCAGACTTACCGATTTGCCCTTTGAGGGCATTCAGGTGACGGAGGTAATTTCACTTTTTTATAAAAATGTGGGTTGGTCGTTTAAAGTCAACTTGAAGTTTTATGATGAATCATTAATCAAAAGATATAAATAGTCCAGGCCAACAAACTAGAACCATCTGGCTCAACTGGTGCAGATTAACCAGTCAGGCCTGAATACCTCGTAATACGTGGCTTTTGACTATCATGAGGAAAATATTGTTCTGGAGTCGGCATCGCCGAGATGGGAAAAATGGTGGGCCCGAAAAAAATGGGGTCAGAGCACAATTAATTCTAATATTAGCAACAATTGTGCTCTGACCCAGATTGATTATTATATTGATTAGCTTTCAGGGCAGACAAACAAGCATAAATATACCCGTACAGTTATATTTGACAAATATAACTGTACGGGTATATTATGAGAATATAACCGTAAAGTTATATATTATAAGTGAGCTACTATGAATCCTGTTATGTCGCCTATTGCACTCGGTAAGGAGTTACGTCGTTACCGAAAGTTACAACAGCTTACTCAAGAGCAAGTTGGAAACAAGTTCAAAATACCTCAAAAAACGATTTCTAATATTGAAAATGGTAAACCCGGAGTAGAGTTAAATACTCTCTTCAAAGTAATGGCCGCTCTCGGCTTGTACATTAATGTTGTACCCAGAGATGGCGCTTCAAATGAGGATATCTGGTGATGAGTTCACTCTATATCTATATGAACGGGCATGAAGTAGGTGAGTTAATAGAAGAAAATCGGGGCACACAGGAGTTTAAATATACTGATACCTGGCTTAATTTGTCAGGCGCCGTTCCCTTATCTCTCTCATTACCGCTAACCGAACAGGTTCATAGAGGTGATAAAGTATATAATTATTTTGATAACTTACTCCCTGATAGCCTTGAGATCAGACAAAGAATTCAGTCTCGTTTTGGCGTAAAAACAAACCAGCCTTTCGATTTACTCAGTCACATAGGTATTGATTGTGTGGGTGCTATTCAGTTGTTGTCTCAACCCATTGATAGCAATATTAAACAAATCTCAAGTGAGCCTGTTAATGAAGCTCAAATTGCTACTATATTAAGAAACTACAAAACGTTGCCATTAGGAATGTCAAAGGATAAAGATTTTCGAATATCACTAGCGGGTGCCCAGGAAAAAACAGCCTTGTTATGGCATGAAAATAAATGGCAAACGCCTACTGGCGCAACACCAACTTCGCATATTTTTAAATTACCTATTGGGTTTATCGATCATAATCAAATGGATTTAACAGAAAGTGTAGAAAATGAGTGGTTGTGCCTCAAAATGTTAAGCGCATTTAATCTGAATGCTGCTGAAGCAAGTATCGAAAAATTTGAAGATACTAAAGCATTAGTTGTTAAACGCTTTGATCGTCGTTTAAGTGATGACAATAAGTGGATACTACGTCTACCACAAGAAGACATGTGTCAGGCCAATGGATATGCCCCCGGTCTAAAATACGAAGATAATAATGGACCCGGTATTGCCACAATAATGGAGACATTAATGTCATCCATGCATCCAGAAAAAGATCGTAAAACATTTTTTAAGACTTTATTTGTGTTTTGGTTATTAGCGGCTACTGATGGTCATGCTAAAAATTATAGTATTGCTTTAAAAGCTCGAGGTCGGTTTGAGTTAACACCATTATATGATGTGATTTCCACTTACCCATTAATGGCTAATAAAGAGTTAAAAAAGCGCGACGTGAAAATGGCAATGGCATTGCATGGTAAACATAGTCATTATGACTGGTATAATATTATGCCGCGACATTGGTTTGATGAAGCGAGTAAAGTAAATTTTCCGAAAAATGAATTGCAAAATATCATTGATGAAACACTATCTGATATCGATAATGTCATTAGAAAGGTAAAAGAGCAATTGCCTGAAGGGTTTCCTGAGCATATTGCCAGTTCAATATTTTCGGGCATTCAAGAAGCCGCTAAAGTATTTAAAAGGCGCGCTAAATTAGAAAGTTAAAAAAGTTTTATGTTTTCAACTTTATAATTTTCCGTGCATTGAAATTTATTGCAGAGGTGGGATGAGTTCTGGGGCACAATACTTAATTCATTGGCCCAGTAATCCGTGACCTGGCTGGGAGCTAACGAATTCTGAATAAATAATAATCAATATAATTATGTATTTAATAATTTTCTCTTATTAAAAATACTAGATATAAAGTTAAATATGATAATGCCGACTATATCTGCGAAGATATCAAGGACGTCAAATGTGCGAGTAGGTAAGAAATATTGACTAAGTTCCTCAATCAAGACAAACACAAAAACAGAGAATGTTCCAATAAGCACATTTATAAATCCAAATTGTATATATTTAAATTTTGTAATGTAATTAATGCTTAATGTAAGTAATCCAAATAGAGTAAAGTGTCCTAATTTATCTCCATAGGGAGATTTTTGAGCTAGATTGAAAAATATACTATTTTGTCCGGTATCTGCCTGATATATAATCCATAATATAAAAGCAAAGAAAACAAGAGATATAGACGTTATTATTTTATACATAACTCTTTTCTTAATAAGGTTATTTGTTTAGGTAGCATGCTTATAACGTCATGTAACTTTAATGGCTTGGCTGATTTTACTTTTTTTAGTTCTATTACTAATGTCTGATATTTTGATGGAAATATTATTAGGCCAAAAATAAGCAAAGCTCTTCCTGCATAAGTCGAATTTCCATTTCCCCACATAAAAGCCTGTAGTTTTAACTCTTCAGTTACAGTTGTGCCATAACCTAATAAAGCATGATAGGCATCATGTGTTTCATAGTTTTTTAAAAAATCTAAATTTCTATTATTTAAAAACTCATGCAAGTTATTTCCCAGTGATCCAGATTCCATATATTCTAGTTGAGGAAGCGTGTAAGGCCATAATGAAGTAGGTCTAAAAATATTTAAAATGGGAACGCTGTACTCAATCATTTTTGACATTAATTTATATTTATTCATTTTCTTTCCTTGTAAATATTAAGTGTGAAAATACAGGTCATTGTTAAACCTCGTAATTAATAGTTGTTATGTGTTAATAGTTCGGTTTTTATTTGAGCTTAAATTGTACCAATCGATATTGCGTGTTAGATACATAATGATAGATAGCGCTGAGAAGAAACCAATCGCACCAAACAGGAGAGAGTTTTGTTCTGATTTGATGAGAAAATATAAAAACCCATAAATAGTGGATGTAACAAGGCCTATTAATAACCCTCGTGATTTTTGATTTAATATCGCCATACTGTAACTGCTCATTAATACGGTAATTGCAATTGATGAAATTAGATATGCATAAGAAAAATGGAGATGTTCAGACATGGCCAATAATAATAAATAAAATGTGCTTAGTGCGCCACCTGTAAAGAAATACTGTATAGGATGAATGTTTAAATTAAAGAATATTTCAAATAAAAAGAAAGCCATAAAGGTTAAAGCGATAAATAATGCTGCATATTTGACACTGCGCATATTTTGCTGATAAATATCAGCAGGCTGGTAGAGTGATATTCCAAACAACGAGTCATAAATATTTTTACTGTTTACTAAATCGTCATGCCATATTTTCCCAAAACTTCGGTTCAAAGCTAATACTTTCCATTGTGCGTTAAATCCAGATTCATCTATATCACGATTTACTGGTAGATATGAGCCGATAAAGCTTGGGCTGTTCCAATCTGAATTTATTGAGATATTACTGGTTCTAGCTAGTGGAAGATAGTTAAGCAATTTGCTGCCCGATAAGCTTAGTTCTAGCGAATAGTCTAGATTGGTTAAAATGTTCTCATCAAATTTAATATCTGCTTCAATACCATGAAAGCTATAATTACTGTTATTTGAAGTAACAAAGTCCAGATCTTGTCTACCAATTGAAAGCTTTGAAATAGAGCGAATGCCGCGTACGTCTTTAAGCGGTAAGATTAGTTTTGCCTGCTGCCAGTCGATATTTGTAAACTGAGACTTTAGTGTTTCTAGGTCTTTCTTATTAAAATGACCAGATATTTTTGTTGATGTGTTATATACAGGCATTTCATAAATTCCCAGATAGCGTTTTTCAGTGGTCATTTCGGTTTCGATATTTACGTTATCAGAAAGCAAATAAGCAGTATGATTCACATAATGTATTTTTTTATTCTGTATTGGAAGACTTGTTTGCCAGCCATTTGAAGTAGTGGTTTTCTCGATGACTTTTTCTTTATAAGGTAAAACCAGTATGGGTGCAGCTATATGTTGTTTGCCTCCCCATCGATCACTTATGCTGGTTTCTGCCTGGTGTCTAAGATCAGTTCTTTCATGAATAGTATTTTCAACCATAGTTAATGGAATAAGCATGGCAATGGTAATAAAAATAATGGTGATTAGTTTTATAGTGCTACTGTTTTTTAAGGTTTTAGATAAATCACTCATTTAATTTGTCTCATATAATTTCTATAGACTTTTATTACAGCATACTGATATGGCAGACTTAAGATTAAGTATGATGAATTATGGCAATTTTGAGTGTATCAGATTGTATTTATTGTAATCCTCTGGTGGAGGATGCCTTAGAATAAGTGCGAAGAATAAGTGGAATAAGTGGGGTCAGAACCCAGTTGTTATGCAGTGGGAAAAGCTAATACAATTGTAAAAGCGCATGTTATATACCAACAGTTAAATAACACATCTGAGAGAAGCAATTTACTTACCGTGAATTATTCAAGAATCATTTTGATAAAGAAGACATGCACAGCATACGAAAAGCATTGAATCATGAAATGGTGTTGGGTAGAGGTGACTTCATAGAGAAAATTAAACAAATGACAGATAGACGAGTGGAACCAGGCGTTATGGGTAGGCCAAAGGTGGAGGAAGGAATGGGTGTATATTTAGTTATATAGTATATTAGAGTAAACTGGGTTCTGACCCCACTTTTGCTCTCCCAATTGAGCTAAGACCCCATTAATAGCTGGATATAAATTAAGCACGCAGCTCAATACTGTTGTTCGTCCAGCTATTCGTACAGGTTTGATATTTCAGATCACCTCCTTCAAGTTGTTATTAATAAAAAGTAATTAGGTTGGTGATGACAATTGCGCTTAAGGTTTTCTGTCTTAACCTGTGGGGAAATATTCATCCCGATACACCTTTGTACCCACAATGACTCGGGAAAAGATCATTATTTGTTAGTAAATTGGCGGAAGCGAAAGGATTTGAACCTTTGATTCGTTTTAACGAATCCTGCGTTAGCAATGCAGTGCCTTAAGCCGCTCGGCCACGCTTCCTTTAATTGGCTGGTAGGGTCGGACTCGAACCGACATACAACTGATTAACAGTCAGTCCGCCTACCAAATGGCGCACCTACCAAGTTTTTGGTGGATAGGGACAGGTTCGAACTGTCACAGCTAGTCGCGAGTGGGTTATCGTCATCGAGGTTCACCAATACCAAAAGCCTATCCGTTAAATTAATTCACGTGCCACGTGTAATGCGGCATCATGATTTTTATGTAATGTATTTAAAATCGCGCCTTTGCGTAAAAAATACAAAACGTTTTCGTGTGTATACGTTTTTCGAGTTTCAGGTATATTCATCCCGGAAACTAAATTTTCAAAACGCATTTGAAGATTAGTTTTCATAATTTACCTCCAATATAATTAATTAAAGATGATTGTTATCACCCGATATAATTCGGGTGATAACAAACCGTTTGTGGTTTCCCATGTTGATAGGCATGAGAAACAACATTGATTTTCATATCAATGCGATGATTTTGAATTAAATAAAGACAAACTCATCCACTGGATTGTTAAAATCTGGAACAAATTTTCCAAATTTCTTAATCCAAATACATATCCAAATTTTTAAAAAACATTGCTCTATGGCAAGAGGGCATATCGCTCCTGCGCATCCTTGCGCTCGCTAAATACCGTACATCCCGTACATAAAAAAACCCTCGGAGGCGTGGCCTACCGAGGGTTTTAATTACTCTTCGGAAGGCTTCGCTTAACGCATGCCTTCCATTATTGAAAGGGTTACGTCATAAAACTATTTTCTTGCGCATCAATGAGGCGCATCTCATTTATTTGATGCATGGGTATTAGATCTTTCCCATGTAACTTGCTCTGTAAATGACAGGTATAATTGCCCGTGCCCGATAGAATTAATGTCGGTCTTACATGCCAAGTTGTGGTTTCAAATAAAAACATTCTGTGCCTTTAATATAATAATTTAAAAATCTAAAAAACTTTGGTGGACGTAGCGAGATTCGAACTCGCGGATAATAACAACCGAAGCATTACTTTCGGTAAATATTGCCCTTGGAAACGCGCGCCAGCTGACACCCGCGTCAGAGCATCGAGCCTGCATCCTCAACCATACAGACAATATTATTTAAGTTATCACCAGTTTTACCTGGTCACCTTCATGTCAATCATTTTAGGTGGTGACACTCCATTCACATCAGTACGCCCTAAACCTTTTAAAAACAATCATTTATTACAAACATAAAAAAACCCGGTTAGCTGAAGCCTTCCGGGTTTTCCCTTGAGGCTTCTTTTTCAGAGGCCTCAAATAAATTAATTTAAGACTTAAGAAATATTTTTCTCGCTTGTCGCGTAATCACAACCGTTCATGCCCAATGATGCTAGCGCAAAGCGAAGCTGTTCCTTGGGTAAAGGTGTTGTAAAAATATTATGTTGTTTTGTTTGTGAACTCATGGATGCAAATATAATCTTTATTTTTTTAATTGCAAGTATTATTTTGAATTATTTTAGTATTAGATTTAAGTAAACGATTACTAACAAGCTGTAAATAGATAGTGGCTCTAAATTTAATTTTTAAAAATGGTCGAAATATAAAAATTTAAGGTGAAATAAAAAAGTTAAATTAAACATGTTTAATAAAAAAACTTTAAATTACTCAAACACATTAAGTATTTAATTAAGTGATTTTTGTTTTTAAGAATATATATAAAAAATAGAAGGTTACAGTTTGCTCTGAGTCAAAAAAATTATGTTGGTGCGTCGCCAATGATTGAATAATAAAAGCATTACTTAATAAATGTTAATTTATAATATTCATAAATGGAAATGCCCCAGTCATCCTTACTGATGAAAAGAAATGTTCAATTTAAAATTGCTTTTTCTTTAATCCTCGATTAGAGTATATTTCAAATTGACATCAGTCATAACATCAAACAACCGCAGAGGAGATTAAAAAATGAAATTTATTAGTATCTTTTGCAGGTCATTCCTTAAGTAATATTGCTCTACCCTGGCCTTATTTACTTTCTGTAATTAGGCCTGCCAATCCAAAAATAAAAATTTTTAACATATTAAATATGGAATTGGACTATGGGCAATCATATTCAAAATCTGTCTGCTCGCATAAATTTAATAGCGAGCACAGATACCTGGATCGAAGAAACAGCGATCCAGCAACTAGAAAAAACAGCTGAACTAGAAGGCGTCATTAGAGCCGCTGGTATGCCAGATCTACATCCGGGTCGTGGTTATCCTGTTGGTGCAGTATTTTTATCAAAAAACAAGATCTATCCTGCATTGGTAGGAAACGATATCGGTTGCGGTATGTCGTTGTGGAAAACTGATATTAAGACAAGAAAGGTGAAACTTGATAAATTTGAGAAACGGCTTTCAAACATCGATGCGCCCTTAGGTGATGATTGGAATGAAACGATTCTACATCGTTTAACTGATAAAGAATTAGACCAAACAGGCTTTAATCGTTCGTTAGGTACTATCGGTGGTGGAAATCATTTTGCAGAATTACAGCAGGTCACGGATGTTTATCATTCGCAGATTTTTGACTCGCTAGCTATAGATAGAAAAAATCTTGTTCTGCTGGTGCATAGTGGTTCAAGAGGCTTAGGAGAAAGCATTCTACGAACTCATATCGAACAGTTTGGACATCGTGGACTCAATGTCGATTCAGATCAGTTTAACGATTACATCACTCAGCATGACAAGGCGCTCAAGTTTGCTGAATTAAATAGAGAGTTAATCGCTGAGCGAATGCTGAAACAATTACATTCAAAAGGTGAGTCGGTATTAGATGTAAATCATAACCTGGTATCACCTAAGCTAATTAATAACGCCGAACACTGGATTCATCGTAAGGGGGCAACGCCTTCTGATTGTGGATTAGTGATGATGCCTGGCTCGCGAGGTGACTATAGCTACTTGGTGCAGCCTAAGAAGGACTCCAGGTATCTTGAAGAAAGCTTGTACTCGCTAGCACACGGTGCCGGTCGAAAATGGATTCGTTCCGAATGTAAAGATAGACTTTCTAATCGGTATAAAAAATCTGATTTGGAAAGAACCGCTTTTGGTAGCCGAGTGATTTGCAAGAATAAGGATCTTCTCTATGAAGAGGCGCCTGAGGCTTATAAGCCCATTACATCAGTGATCGAGGCAATGCAAAACGCCGATCTAATTACACCGGTAGCACGTTTTAAACCGGTGTTAACTTATAAGACTCAAGGAGGATGCTAATGATTTTAATTCAATTATCTGCGGCTCAAGGACCTGCTGAATGTTGTCTTGCAGTAACAAAGGCTCTTAAGGTGTTAATTCAGGAAGCTGAGGACTTGAAACTTAAAGTTCAGCTTCTTGAAAGTGAACAAGGGCCTTACGTGGGCATTTTCAAGTCAGTTCTTTTGAATGTAAACGGCGAAGGCGCGCTTAGTTTTGCCAAAAGTTGGAACGGAACAATTTTGTGGAGTTGCAAGAGCCCTTATCGACCTAAGCATAAACGAAAGAACTGGTTTATTACTGGGTCTTATTCTCAGTATAAAGAAAGCTCATTTAATAATGACATTAGATTTGAGGTTTGTCGTTCATCGGGGCCAGGAGGCCAGCATGCCAACAAAACAAGTTCGGCCGTTAGGGCAATACATTTAGCATCAGGAATTGATGTTAAGGTTCAATCAGAGCGCAGTCAGCACGCCAACAAGCGGCTAGCGATAGCATTGATTGAACGTAAATTACAGGCGAAAAAGAGCCTGGAGCAGGAGGCTCTAAAAAGCCTTAGGCATAAATCACATAGCTCAATTGAAAGAGGAAATGCTATTCGGGTTTTCAAGGGAGATAGGTTTAATTATGAGGTGGTCTAAATTGAAGTTTTTGATTGAGGCGAGGTTCGCTGATTCCATCAGAGGAAGAGTCAATATCAACAGTACGGCCTACGGCAATTGCAGTTGTGGGCATGCTTGGATAACGCTAGACAAAGAAATAATAGCTAATTTTTGTACTCGTGCCTATTGGAATCGCAAGTGTTATGACTATGAGAAAAGTCAGTATGTTCATACTGATTTGACCGAAGAGGAAAAGAAACGATATAGGAATCAATTTATTGAGTATGGTGACTTTAGTCGTCAGGATCTATATCAATCGTGTTGGGCTTTTATACATGACTTAACGATTGAAGCTGCATTGGAATCGAACAATGTTTTGATCCAAAGCCTTGCCTTGTTGGATAAGCGAGTTGGGAAGCACCGGCTTAATAAAATTAAATCAGAAGCATTACACCCACTAGCTAGAAAGGTTTTTAGCGAAAGAATATCGGCCGATAGAAATCTCAATAATAGCTTTCTTGTTAAACATTAAGGGTGTTCAAGATGAATAGAAAAGTAAGCCCACAAGAGAACAAAATTAGAGATTATCTTAGTCAACGTACAAATTGCTACGGTGAAAATTCTAAATCATCGCGAAAGGCTATTCGAGTACGTAAATCTTGGGTGAACCGTTCGTATCGCCGAAGAGTGAATATTACTCTAAACGTAAGTCATGACAATTGGGAGTTGGCAGAAAGTGAAGTTAATTCTTCTAAGCGGCAACAATGGAAAAAACTAGCTGATGAGTGCTTGTTAAAATCTTTAGAGCATAAATGGTCTGGCAGTAGCCGGACTGAGTATGTGTCGTTTGATAAGACAGTATTGCAAAGAAAGGCAAGAAAAAGACTGTCTAGAATGAATACAAGATACTACTGGTACTAAGTGTAGTGACTCAAATCTAAACTAATAGTCATCTAAAAAATGGTGGGCCCGGAGTGACTCGAACACTCGACCTGCCGATTATGAGTCGGATGCTCTAACCAACTGAGCTACGGGCCCTTATTTTTATAGTCACTCTGTTATGAGTCCGGTGGAAAGGCCACTGGATTCCCGTCAAAAACATACGGGAATGACGTTTTGGTTTTTATGTTTTTTTACTTACAAAAACAAACGCACATTATATTTATAATGTGCGTAACAACAAGTTAAATTTATTTTAATTGTTGCCGTTATCTTCACCGATGAAGCTGCGCAGGTTTTCTGCACGAGAAGGGTGGCGTAGTTTACGCAGTGCCTTAGCTTCAATCTGACGAATACGTTCACGTGTAACATCGAACTGTTTGCCCACTTCTTCTAGTGTGTGATCAGTGTTCATATTGATGCCGAAACGCATGCGTAGAACTTTTGCTTCACGTGGTGTTAACGTAGATAAAATATCTTTAGTTGATTCACGTAATGACTCACCTGTAGCCGAATCTACTGGAGACATAATGTTAATGTCTTCAATGAAGTCGCCCAGATTTGAATCTTCGTCATCACCGATGGGAGTTTCCATTGAGATAGGTTCTTTAGCAATTTTAAGTACTTTGCGAACTTTATCTTCTGGCATTTCCATTTTTTCTGCCAGTTCTTCAGGTGTTGGCTCGCGGCCTTTTTCCTGAAGCATCTGACGGAAAATTCGGTTCAGTTTATTGATAGTTTCAATCATATGAACCGGGATACGGATAGTACGTGCCTGGTCTGCAATAGATCGTGTGATTGCCTGGCGAATCCACCATGTTGCATAAGTTGAGAATTTGTAACCACGACGGTATTCAAATTTATCAACCGCTTTCATCAGGCCGATATTGCCTTCCTGAATTAAATCCAGGAATTGCAGGCCACGGTTAGTGTACTTTTTGGCAATTGAGATAACTAAACGTAAGTTAGCTTCTACCATTTCCTTTTTGGCGCGGCGTGCTTTTGCTTCGCCGATAGACATCTTACGGTTGATCTCTTTGATGTCAGTGATTTCAAGGCCATAAGTTTTTTCTAACAAAGACAGCTTTAACTGTGTCTGTTTTATATCTGCCGTATATTCACTTAATGCTTCAGAGTACTCATGACCGGTTAGGTACTGGTCAATCCATTTCTGGTTGGTTTCGTTCTCTGGGAAAGATTGAATAAATGCTTTGCGAGGCATGTGGCATCTATTAACACACAGATTAAGTATGTGGCGCTCATGAGTACGTACGCGATCAATTGTGCCACGTAGCTCTTTTGTCATTGCGATCACGATGACAGGTAGAAACTTTAATTCCATAAAGATTTCTGCCATTTCTTCGCGGCACTTGGCAACTGTTTTGCTCTTTTTTTCCAGCGCTTTGATCGTTTTGTTATAGGCTTTTTCTAATAACTTAAACTGTTCTCTGGCGCGCTCAGGATCAGGGCCAGTATCGATAACTTCTTCTTCTTCGTCATCATCGCGCTCATCAGCCGGGCCGGATGCAGGCTGTGCAATCTCATCGCTGTCATCACTACGGAAGCCGTTAATTAAATCGGTAAGGCGTGATTCTTCTGCTTCGATGGCTTCATATGTTTTTAAAACCTGGTGAACTGAGCGAGGGTTAGTTGCCAGTGCGCGCATTACCTGTTTAAGGCCTTCTTCTATGCGTTTGGCAATAGAAATTTCGCCTTCACGAGTTAATAACTCAACTGTGCCCATTTCACGCATATACATGCGTACCGGGTCAGTGGTGCGACCAAATTCATTTTCGATAGATGCCAGCGCAGCGGCGGCTTCTTCTGCAGCGGTATCATCCGTAGCGCTAGCATCGGTTAATACCAGAGATTCGGTGTCAGGTGCAACTTCATGAACAGTAATGCCCATGTCATTGATCATATTAATGATGTCTTCAACCTGCTCGGGATCTACAATTTCTTCTGGAAGGTGATCGTTTACTTCGGCGTAAGTCAGGTAACCCTGTTCTTTTCCTTTGGCAATCAACTGTTTAAGCAAGGATTGTTTGTCTTGAGGTGCTGCAACTATGTCCTCTGGAGCGGCTTGATCCTGCTCTGTATCTTTGACAACTTTGGTTTTACTGCTTTTAGTCGTGACTTTCTTGTCTTTTGACTTGGCTTTTGGCTGCTTTTTCTGCTGACTCATGTTCTTCCGCTAAAGATGGCAAGGTTTTAAAACTGAACTACGAATTGTAGCATGTATATAAGTCTTTTGCTATACCGCGGTTAATTAAATTAGTGTTTTGAGGTGGAAATTTTTGGCTTTTGTGGGTTAAATGTAGCGGTTGTAAAATGGCACTGTAATAGTGATGAGAAATTAGGAGAGAGTTATGGTTAGTCTACAGCCCCCCGTATGTGATTTTGAAGAACCGGCAATTGATTTTGTGCTGCCCGGAGTAGATGGAAAAGACTGGAGTCTGGCAGATTGTGCTGGCGAAAAAGGCCTGTTGGTTATGTTTATCTGTAACCATTGCCCTTATGTGAAGTCTATTCGTGACAGAATAGTGCGAGATACCCGTGACTTAAAAGAGCTAGGTGTTAATACAGTGGCGATTATGTCGAATGATCCGGCTGAGTATGAAGAGGACTCATTTGAAAATATGAAAAAAGTGTCAGATGAGTTTGCTTTTGGTTTTCCTTATTTAATAGATGAAACCCAGCAGGTAGCTAAAGCCTATGGGGCGGTATGTACGCCTGATTTCTTTGGTTATAACGGTGGCTTGAAGCTGCAATATCGTGGCCGGCTGGACGAAAGTCGCAAAGAAGCTGCGGCTGATGATGTGCGCCGTGACCTGTTTGAGGGTATGAGTGAGGTTGCCAAAACAGGAAAAGGTCCTAAAGAACAGGTGCCCAGTATGGGCTGCTCTATTAAATGGAAAGAAGATTAGTTTTTCTAAAGGTTGAAATCGTTTAGAGCTCTATGGGCGGGCTTTTGACCGTGATAGCATAAGGTGTTGCCTGGTTAAAGAGTGCATAATGTGTCAGGCTGTCGGCATTAATGAGCTCTTCATGATTTCTTATAGGTCAATAAAAACACTTATAGTAAGGCTGAACTTTTAAGTGGGTATATCTTATTGATATTTAAGCTATTAAGTGGATTTTATTTGGCTTGCAAATGACAAAAATAGACCTCGAAATTTGATGTTTCACAATGTTATTCCAGTATAGAGTTGCCGAATGGCTCGAAGTAAGGGAAAATAGCGCCCCTTTATTAATGTGGGTGAAAACCCTGCGGTTTACCAGCTCATTAATTAACCAAATTCTTGTTACCTGGAAGTTTCCGAGTAACGCAAATTTTAAAACTTGATTGGAGAAGGTCCTATGTCATCACGCAAAGAGCTTGCTAATGCAATCCGCGCATTGAGTATGGATGCAGTACAAAAAGCAAATTCTGGTCACCCTGGTGCACCTATGGGTATGGCTGATATAGCTGAAGTGTTGTGGAACGACAACATGAATCACAACCCTGCTAACCCTAATTGGGCTGATCGCGACCGTTTTGTTCTTTCTAACGGTCACGGCTCAATGCTGATCTACTCATTACTTCACCTGACTGGTTATGATCTGTCTATCGAAGATCTTAAAAACTTCCGTCAGTTGCATTCTAGAACTCCGGGTCATCCTGAGTATGGTTATGCACCGGGTGTTGAAACTACGACTGGTCCATTAGGTCAGGGCATTACAAATGCTGTCGGTATGGCGATTGCTGAAAAGACAATGGCGGGTCAGTTCAACCAGAAAGGTCACGACATTGTTGACCACAACACCTTCGTATTTTTAGGTGATGGTTGTTTGATGGAAGGTATCTCTCATGAGGCTTGTTCTCTTGCAGGTACATTAGGTCTGGGTAAGTTAATTGCTTACTGGGATGACAACGGTATTTCTATCGACGGTCACGTTGAAGGCTGGTTTACTGACGATACACCTAAGCGTTTTGAAGCTTACGGCTGGCATGTAATTGCTGATGTTGATGGACATGATCCAGAAGCTATCGCTAAAGCAACTGAAATGGCGAAAGCTATGACAGATAAGCCAACAATGATTTGCTGCAAAACTACAATCGGTTTTGGTTCACCAAATAAAGCCGGCAGCCATGCATGTCACGGCGCGCCATTAGGTGAAGAAGAAATTAACCTGACTAAAGCAGCTTTAGGTTGGGATCACGCTGCATTTGAAGTGCCTGAGTCTGTTTACCAGGGTTGGAGCGCTAAAGAAAAAGGTGCGGCTGCAGAAGCTGCATGGAATGATAAGTTTGCTGCATATAAAGCAGCCTTCCCTGAGTTAGCAGCTGAGTTTGAACGTCGTATGGCGGGTGATTTACCAGCAGACTGGGCAGCTAAATCAGCTGACTATATTGCTTCTGTGAATGCAGATGCGAAAAGCCCTGCAACTCGTCAGGCGTCTTTAGCGTCTATCGAAGCTTACTCTCCTATGTTACCTGAATTGTTTGGTGGTTCTGCTGACCTCGGTTGCTCTAACCTGACTGAATGGTCTGGTTACAAGCCAATGATCGACAATGCAGACGGTAACTACCTGAACTACGGTGTACGTGAGTTTGCTATGTCAGCAATCATGAACGGCATTGCATTACACGGTGGTCTAATTCCATTCGGTGCAACATTCCTGATGTTCTCTGAGTACGCGCGTAATGCATTACGTATGGCTGCTTTGATGAAAATTCGCAGTTTGTTTGTGTTCTCTCATGACTCAATCGGTCTGGGTGAAGATGGTCCAACTCACCAGCCTGTCGAGCAGATTCCTACATTGCGTATGATTCCAAACATGGCTGTATGGCGTCCTTGTGATGCGGTTGAATCTGCAGTTTCATGGCAGCAGGCGGCTGAGCGTAAAGAAGGTCCTTCTTGCTTAATCTTCTCTCGTCAAGGTCTTCCTCATCAGGAACGTAGCGCAGCACAAATCGCTGATATTACTAAGGGTGGTTACATCCTTAAAGATTGTGACGGTACTCCAGATGCAATCATTATCGGTACAGGTTCTGAAGTTGCTCTGGCAACAGGTGCTGCAGAAGCAATGTCTGGTAAGAAAGTTCGTGTTGTATCTATGCCATCTACTAACGTATTTGACGCACAGGATGCAGCATATAAATCATCAGTATTAATAAAAGGTGTTCCAACTGTTGCAGTTGAAGCGGCGGTTACTGATGCATGGTACAAGTACGCAGATGCGGTTGTAGGTATTGATCACTTCGGTGAATCAGCGCCTGCAGATCAGCTCTTTAAAGAGTTTGGTTTCACTGTTGAGAATGTTGTTAAAGCAGTTGAAGGCGTACTGTAACTAACAGTTTTTGTTGTCACTCCTGCCGTGCGGGAGTGATGTCTTAAAAGTTTTATTTTTTAAATTATTAACCGAGGAAAAATATAATGGCTATTAAAGTAGGTATTAACGGTTTTGGTCGTATCGGCCGTATGGTATTCCGTGCAGTAACTAATGACTTTCCAGAAATTGAAATCGTAGGTATTAACGATTTATTAGATCCAGATTACTTAGCATATATGCTTAAGTACGATTCAGTTCATGGTAACTTCCCAGGTAACGTGACTTCTGACAATGATTCAATGATCGTTGACGGCAAGAAAATTCGTTTAACTGCAGAGCGTGATCCAGCAGACCTTAAATGGGGTGATGTTGGTGCTGAAATCGTTATTGATTGCACAGGTTTCTTCCTTACAGAAGAAGGTTGTCAGAAGCACATTGATGCTGGCGCAAAGAAAGTTGTTCAATCAGCTCCTTCTAAAGATGCGACTCCAATGTTTGTATACGGTGTTAACCACACTGAATACGCTG
>Ga0316206_1001414_pt1 | contig 21265 bp, 25 predicted proteins | sample 6monthpyrite_MG_FD_204942 | JGI IMG/M metagenome (GOLD analysis project Ga0316206, IMG submission 204942) | Microbial mat bacterial communities from mineral coupon in-situ incubated in ocean water Damariscotta River, Maine, United States -... | ecosystem: Environmental > Aquatic > Marine >... | reverse complement strand
TTCAACTTACTAACATCAATTTTATTTCCTACAGACGCGCAGCTTGTAAGAATAAGAAGTGCTATTGAACTTAATACTACTTTTTTCATTATTTTCTCCGATTAATTATTATTGGTATAACGGTTGAGGTAAGAGGTGCAGCGCGTTTTGTGCGCAGCATCCTGCACGTGCTTTTTACGTGCGAACTTGACCGATTTGTTATGCCTTAATTAGCTAATGATATATTCTTAGGTTTAATTTTTAATTCGCTTAGTTTATTTAATACACTCTCTATATTTTTCATACCTGAACCTTCATTAGCTATCCGAAGCCGTTCAATAGCTATAAAAGCGTCGCTAAAAGTGGCTGTATGTTGAGCAACAATAGTTTCGTCCATTACAATATCTTTACTCGATGTATCTGTAAGAATGTATTGAACATGAGTAGTTACCGTTAAGTCGAGCCCAAACATTGGCTGATCCACATTAAGTAATTTAACTTCTAGTTTATATTTACCTTTTTTAGAAAATATCCCCTGTCTTATCAGGCTTTCTCTTAGAGCACCTGAAAAAGCTTCATTACTGATTTCAGATGTCCATGCAGGATTCGTTTCCTCTCCTCCAGATACAGATCCAACATTAATTTCTTTTGCAAGTTTATCATCGTATTGTTTCTGATCACCCTGATATATCATGTTATCCATTCGCGCACCTGAGGCACAGCCAAAGAGATATAAACTAGCAGTCAAGATCAATGTAAGTTTTAGAATTTTCATGTTTTCTCCATTTTTTATTTTTTGCATAACGTTTAAGTTGAGGGGCCGCTCGCATTTTAGCGGTCCCGAGAGCGAAGCGAACAAACTCAAACGTCTTGTTAGCTTACCTGCATTTTTGGACCTTCACGAAGATTAGGATAAGACTTTATCATTTCTTCAGCTAAGTCGAAATCATCATTACAAGAATAAACAAACCTAGATGCGTATCTAACCTGTAATGAATTATGGTTAATAATATTTTCTTTATATGAAGGTACAGCTATACCTTCTTCAAAACCGGCTATTAATTGCTCTATGTATTTTGGATCTCCTACAGTATTGGCTATTAAATCTGGCGCCATATTTTTTAGAAACTTATACTGACCATATTTCTTATTTATAAGCTCTTGATGACTTGGGCACCACATGCCTAAAGTAAGTTCTTTAGATAAAGGAAAATATATTTCAATTCCTTTAACAGCTAAGCCAATATTCCCATAAAAACCACGATCTATCGAGTTTTGAAGCGAAATTGGATTATCAGATATCCAAAAAGATTGTTTATTAGTAGCTTTTAATAGTACCCAGTCTTTATTATGAAAGTGTGGAGCAAACTCATCAGCCTTATGAATTGAACGCATATGTTCTAATTTATTAGCTTCATCAGTCAACTCTCTATATCCCTCCATATCTTCAGGGTTCATGCCTTTTTCTCTTATCGCCTTAGTTAATGCCTCATCCATACTTTTCCATGTCTCACGCCACTGCTTTGTTCTTACATATTGCAACGCGACAAAATGAGACATAACCACCTTATCTTCATCAGTAAGGCTTCCTATGCTCTCACTGTTTATAATTTTTTTAATTATTCTCGATGCCTCTCCTTCAAAATCAGATATAGATGTTTCAAATGTCATTTGATGTCCATCTATTTCAAAATTATAGAAGCCATTTTCTGAGGCAATATTTTTAATATTTGTTTTAAATTTTCTATTATTTTGCTTATCTAGAACCCAAACCTGATCTTTCTGTTCAGTAAAGTTCCTTAAAATAAATCGGGGCACATAATGTTGTATTTTAGGAATTGAGATGATGAGTTCCTTTTTTGAAAGAGCTAACGATTAAGCTCAGTTGACCCCAAAAGCGTGCGAAGCACCGCTTTTGGTGGTCAACTGGAGTGCTTTGTTATATTTATTATTTTTCATTTGTTTATTTTATTACTAAATTGGATGAATTCTTTTATTTCTTTGTGTTCTGGAAGGCTGACGTTAGATTTATAAAGCCTTTCTAGTTGGGCAGCAGTGATTCCAATTAGTGTTTCATTTAATATTTTTACGCATTCAGAATTATTATTTTCTATGCATTCATGCTGCTTTTTTGCAAGGACCATTATTTTTATTGCTTCATACTGACGGTTTGTGGACAAACCCTGTTCATAAAACCAAGCACTTGAGGCAACAATTAAAATTAAGCTTATTATGGTAGTTGAGATTATGTGTTTTTTATTCATATTAAAATATAACGGTTGAGGTAAGAGGTGCGCAGCGTTTTGTGCGGAGCATCCAGCACGTGCCTTTTACGTGCGAACTTAACCGCATTGTTAGGCTTTTTTTGGAACATACTATATCCCTCTTTGTCATTCATTATGAAAATAATAACTGCTTTAAATCCATAGATAGATTATCAAGATCCGGAAATAAAGTCCTTCTCCTGATACCTAGCGATGCAAGCTCTGATAAGATTTTAGGTTTTGATTCCTTTGGAATTTCTAAAGTCCGTATTACATCCTTGAGTTCCATCATCTCTAGAAGATTATTGGAATTACCATGGAGCGTGAAAACTGATTGTTGAGCTAACATTCTTGTGTCAATTTCATGTGAAAGAATAGAAATGTTTTTATTTATTTTCACTCTATCATCAAAAGCACCGAGAAATAGCTCATGCGCTGGCGATGAAGACGATAGGACTAGAGCAGTATCATTATTGATTATTCGATTCATTTCACGAGGGTTCAATATAAATAAATTACCGTCTTCTTCATTGTTTTTTTCGACTGCAAAAAATAAAGACACTAACGGTGATTCTGACCAGTCTAGAAGTCTTGTAGGTAAACCATAATGCTGAGCTAAAAATAACCATGAACAGTAATCATCATTCGCAGGACATTTCTCATGCCTAGTTAGTGCATATTGCCTGAACCTGAGGGAAAGATTCTGCTCATCACGAATACCTCGATTAACTCTATAAACACTAGGGATCAGAGGATATTCTTTAGATGACTGTCCTCTCCACCATAATTCTGCTCCCCATTCTTTTTGTAGCTCATCAACAATAGAGAGAACATTTGTGATTGAATTAATTTCTTTATTCATTCGCTATTTATGCCTAACGATTGAGTTAACGGGCTCGAAAAAGCAAGCGTGAGCGCCGCTTTTGAGAGTCCGGCAGGTTTGAAAAACCTGCGTAGTTGAACGACTTGTTAGATGTTTTATTTTGGTACATTTATGCCTGCATCTTCCATTTGTTTTATTGGATTCCAGTTTTCCGGTGGCTTTGAAGTTGATGACCACCATTTACATTTATTATTAATTACCCATTCTTTTCTGTGTTTTTCTAAATGCTCTTCACTTGAGTTAGCGTCATATTCACAACCTGATTCGCAACCACATGACTCACATATTTCAAAGGTTGTGCATCCATGTTCATCAAGAACGGTTATTTCGCTATAACCACAAATTGGACAACCATTGTTTTTCATTTTTTATACATCTAACGACTAAGGTAAGTGGTGCGACGACAGGAGCATCCAGTGCGCAGCACTTTACTTAACCGCCTTGTTAGATTTATTAACCTTTAACATATATAAGCTTATTGTGGTGATTACAGCGCCTAGTAATAATGGAATTAGCGCAATGCCAAGGCCGGTATTTTCACCTAAAAATATGAATGCGACACCCATACCTATAAACAAAAGCCCAATGGCTGCTAATGTAATAATTAAACCTGGATAGAATACCTCTGCATCTGCACTCTCTTTTTTTACTTTTTTAATTTTACCTTTATATACAGGTAATCCTCTAAGCAGATATTTCTTTGAAGCTAACTCAATAACAACTAACAAAATTACGGGTATTAGAGTAACAGGCTCTTTAATATTCGCGAATAGTATTATTAAAGTAATTATGGGTATAAGTAGCATAAATACCTTTCGGTCATATGCTAATAATTGTTGTGCTCTTTCTGGCTCACTAACAACATAAAACCTGCGAATCAAACCTTTGGACAGGTATATAGTTTCATCGTTATCACCAACTTTAAATGATGACTGTGCTATGTCCTTAAAGAAACCCATACTTTTCCTTTATAAAATCTAACGACTAGCTAAGGGGCGTTCAAAGCGTGCAACGCTTTGGACGTCCCAGTGAACAAAGTGAACGTTTTTGAGCGCCTTGTTATGTTTTTTTAATTTCAAAGCTCATTTCTCCACCAGTAATTAAAACAGAACCAAATTCACCCTCTACAGCGAAACCTTCTTTATTTTCTTCAAGGTGATCGATATTACCATAGTCCTTTTCACCAGTTAGATCTGACTGTGCTGGAACTTCATTCATTTGACGAAGCCCTTTTATTTCTTTTACATTCTTAAATAAGAGGTATGCTGGTTTGTAACAAGTATATTCTTCTTTTTTAGGTGATTCATAATGTTTTGATTCTGGCCATATGCTTGCTTCGAGTTCGAAAGATAATTCGTTACCCATTTGATTCCACGAAAGAACAAATGAATCATTAAGATCGATACCTTTAAATATTTTTATTTCTTGCCAGTTCATTATTTTTTAAACATAACGACTTAGCTAAGGGGCGCGAGTCTTTTCTCGCGTCCCGTGCGAAGCACTTTACTTAAGCGCCTTGTTAGGGCTTTTACGTGATATTTCAATGTGATCGTCTCCATCATTTAGATACTTAGGTAAACCACTAGCTATATTCACACTGCTTGAACCTAATTCTCCAACAGGAAAAATTAATGTACTATTTTTTAAATTTGGCTTTGCAACACCATAATACTGGGCTACTTCAATAAAGTCTTTATTAAAGAACATTAACCTTTGCGTACCTCTACAGGTTGATGTTCCCCATGATGTATCAATGTAAGTAACAAATAACGTATTTAAATTAACAACAGACTTGCCTAGATAATGAAACTCTTCGCTTTCAAAAGAACCTTCTTTCCATGCACCATTTTTAGTTTTCTTTGCTGCTTCGTATAATTTCGACGCTATAGGTTCTTTACCGAAAATTGTTCTAATAGAGGTATTCTTACACTCCGCAAAGACAGAATTCGAAAACAACAGACTAATTATTATGATTATGTTTCTCATCACTTCCTTATGAGCCCTAACGGTTAAGTTAACGGGCGCGAGTCTTTATTCGCGTCCGTGTTAAACGCCTTGTTAGGCATTGTTTTACTTAGAGTACGGAAAAACACTAGGAAATGCATCTTTGCTGTTCTTTTTAACTAAAACACTAAACCCAGCTCCTAAACGATTTCCTGAGCCTAGGTGACATGTTTCAGAATAATCAGCTCTAGTACCTTCTATGAGCATTTCTGAAATTCCATCTCCATCAAAGTCTGCTAATAGAACTGCTTTCATTATTAGTTCGTCTTGAACTACACCGCAATCTTCTTTACTTGAACTTAGAATTATTTCAACACTATCTGATTTATTAGTAACGCTTTCATAATTTACTTTCCCCAACAACCTTTTAGAAAGCAGCTTCTTATCTTCTAATTTTTGGTGTTCCAATAATTGATCATTATATATTCCTCCGGGGATAGGAATAATACTAGCTGGTAATGACTTCCACCATTCTTTTGAGTCAAGATTAAAAAAGTGCATACTCGAACTAGTTGCTTTTCCTATAGCGGCAATTTTTTTACATATGCGCTTATAGTTAATCTCATTTCCCATTTCGTATGTAGTAGAGCCATAGCATCCTCGCTTTTGAAGTGAGTGGAATGATTTGCAACTATTAAATGCGTCTCTTCTTTTAGATGAGTCCTCACAATAAAGCATCCCGCCTCTTTGTTCTATTTTTAATATATTCTTCTTATATTCATCAATTGTTTTAACAAGCAATTCACTATTTTGAGCCAAGACCTCGAAAGCGTAAGTAAAACTAATTGATATTATTAATATATAAATTGGTGCTTTCAAACTAACTCCCTTTAATTGAATTAAAATCACGATTTTATTTTAACTGCCTAACGACTTGGGTAAGGGGTGAGGCGCGTATTTTCGCCGAATCCCAGCCCGTGAATTTTACGGGCGACCTTGACCCGCTTGTTAGGCATTTTCTTTCTTGAACCAAAATTCAGGGAAAGACTGCCCCGTTTTAACTAACCATGATTTAAAGTCATGTTTTGTAACAACTTCGTTTTGTACTATTTGCTTTGATGCTTCAAGTTTATCTGATGCTACAGATAATAAGTGCTCCAAAACTTCTGCCTTTAAAATAACAGGCTTCTCTCCTGGATGTGCAGTATAACCAACAAAGGGATATGACATTAACTCCGTTTCAGAACTTAGCCATTTTGGATTTGTGCTCTGAAAGCGCAAGCCTTCTTTTACGACACCAGTAGCTAGTCTTTTTGCTATAAGGATTTCATGAACTAATTGTTCTTTACCCCAAAGCTCAACAACATCCCAGAATTTGTATGATTCGATTTCCATTTCTTATAATTGCCTAACAGTTAAGTAGACGGCCATGGGCGCAATATAATACGCCCAAGGCCGTATATCCTTTAATTTCCTTTATATTTGTATTGTAAAAACAATATAAATATCAACGGGTTATTTATTCCAACACTTCAAAGCAAAATATTTCTGAGTTATACAGATAAGGGCGTATTACTTTACGCCCATAATCCAGCTTTAAATATTCTTATAATTATCATTAATATCAGTAACTTAGCGCATTTGCAATGAATAATTGTTTATTACGCTCATTTTCATTCATTTTTTGCCTTGTAGATCGTGTTTTTTCATTTTATAGTTTCTTGCAATTAAGGATTTATTACTCATCGACAAGGAGTCGTCATGGCAATTACATCCAATGTGGATAATTCCCCTCGCCTACTCGAACAAGTTAAAAATGCAATTCAAGTGCGTCACTATAGTATCCGTACTGAGCAAGCATATGTTCGCTGGATAAAAAATTACATATATTTTCATAATAAGAGACATCCTAAGGAGATGGGCGATGAGGAGATTACCACTTACTTAAGTCATCTTGCTTCTACTAAGAATGTCAGTGCTGCAACTCAAAATCAGGCGCTCAATGCTCTTGTATTTCTTTACCGTAAAGTTTTAGACATTGAGGTTGGTGTTTTTAAAGATTTAGTACGAGCCAAAAAACCGAAGCGTTTACCTGTTGTACTTTCTCATGATGAAGCTTTAGAAGTATTAAGCAATATAAATGGCATGCCATGGGTTATGGCAAGTTTACTGTATGGCTCTGGATTAAGAGTTATGGAATGTGTGTGTTTACGGATAAAAGATATTGATTATAAATTCAAACAAATTACGGTACGCGATGGAAAAGGAAAGAAAGACAGGATTACACTTCTACCCGAGTCTTTAATCGAGCCTCTAAAAGAGGCGATTGAGCATGCTAAAAATATTCATCAGTTTGATTTGAATGAAGGATTTGGGGAAGTATATTTACCTTATGCTCTGGCAAGAAAATATCCAAACGCACCTATTGAAACCGGTTGGCAATATATTTTTCCTGCTTCTAAGCGCTCTATTGACCCACGCTCCAATAAAGAGCGTCGGCATCATATTTCTGAGACAGTCGTTCAAAAAGCGGTAAAAAAAGCCGTCCGAAGTACGGATATTGTTAAACCTGCTAGCTGCCATACATTCAGACATAGTTTTGCAACACGCCTTATTGAAAAGGGAACTGATATTCGTACGGTTCAGGAGTTACTTGGTCACGAGAATGTATCAACAACAGAAATATATACGCATGTTTTAAATATTAATAAACGCGGAGTATTAAGTCCTGTCGATGAATAACTATTAAAAACCCGCCATGAGCTTTAGAGAATATGTATTTCACTTTACTACTGATGATAATGTGACTCGAATTCCAGCCACCAAATGGAACCGAATACGAGAGGGAGATAAATTACTAAAAGAATTCTCTAATACATCGGTTCATATTGCCTATGCATATATTTCACTTAAAAACAGAAAACCCGAATACTGCCCGCGCATTGATGGTGCTATTTACTACTTTGATGAAAACGGACGAGTCATTTCTGACAAACCGCATTATTTTGATTTGCTTCAGGATTTGAATGAACTAAACGATGGCGTGATTGATTTGCAGCACCGTAAAAAGAAAATTGAGGTAGCCGCTAAATATCACTGGACTTTAAACACTCGACAGATACAGCTTGTGATTGATAGCATCTGGTAATGGTCGTCTACTTATTTTGATTGATTCCGGATCAACAAAGAACATTGTCCGGAATAACGAATGTGGATTAGCTATCGTAATCCAGCACCGGTGCCAGCCACCTTTCCGCCTCAGCCAGATTCATGCCTTTACGTCGCGCATAATCTGCTACCTGATCTCGACCTATTTTACCGGTGCCAAAATATGACGACTCAGGGTTTGCAAAATACCAGCCAGAAACTGCTGCTGTTGGTAACATGGCAAAACTTTCGGTGATGCTGATGCCTGCATTTTCTTCAGGTTTCAACATTTCCCAAAGCGTTGCTTTTTCTGTGTGATCCGGACAGGCTGGGTAACCAGGTGCCGGACGAATACCATCATAGTTTTCTTTGATTAATGCATCGTTATCAAGCTGTTCATCTTTTGCGTAAGCCCAGAACTCCTTACGCACTCGCTGATGCATGCGCTCTGCAAACGCTTCTGCTAAACGATCTGCCAACGCTTTCAGCATGATACTGCTGTAATCATCGTGATCGGCCTCGAACTCTGCAACTTTTTTATCAATGCCAATGCCTGCGGTTACTGCGAAGCCACCGATGTAATCAGCCTGACCTTTTGGTGCTACAAAATCTGCCAGACACATATTGTGTTTGCCTTTTGGCTTGGCCATTTGCTGGCGAATGTGATGCAGTACGGTTTGTACTTCTTTACGATCATCTTTTGCATAGACTTCAATATCATCATCGTTGATATTGTTTGCAGGAAAGAATCCAATAACGGCTCTTGCCGACAACCATTGCTCGTCAACTATTTGTTTGAGCATGGCTTGTGCATCGGCAAATAGCTTTTTCGCTTCTTCGCCGATTTTTTCATCATCGAGTAATTTAGGATAACGACCTGCTAATTCCCAGCTCTGGAAGAACGGTGTCCAGTCGATATAATCAACCAGTTCTGCCAGCGAATAATCTTCAAAGGTTTTTAAACCTAAAAATGATGGTTTGGTAGCTGAGTAGTTTTCCCAGTCACACTGGTATTTGTTTTCACGCGCTTCTGATAAAGAAAAGCTTTTCTTTTTGCTCTGTCGATTTGCACGTGCCACACGCATTTCTTCATAGTCTGCTTTTACTTCTGCATGGAATGTATCGCGCTGATCGCCTAATAATTTTCCGGCCACACCGACGGCACGCGAAGCATCCGCCACATAGACCACAGGATGATCATAGTTCGGTTCAATTTTAACGGCTGTGTGCACTTTCGATGTGGTTGCGCCACCAATCATTAACGGTAGATTATAATTCTGTCGCTTCATTTCTTTGGCGATGTGCACCATTTCATCAAGTGATGGCGTGATCAGGCCGGATAAACCAATCATGTGACAGCCTTCTTCTTTGGCTGTCTTTAAAATTTTCTCGGCCGGCACCATGACGCCAATATCAAGCACTTCATAGTTATTGCATTGCAACACTACGCCAACAATATTTTTGCCGATGTCATGCACGTCGCCTTTTACGGTGGCCATTAAAATTTTGCCGTTGGTTTGAATCTCACCATCGCCTTTTTCAGCTTCGATGTAGGGCATTAAATAGGCCACGGCTTTTTTCATGACGCGCGCCGATTTAACTACCTGTGGTAAAAACATTTTACCCGCACCGAATAAATCACCGACCACGTTCATGCCGTCCATTAACGGGCCTTCGATTACATCAAGCGGACGTGGTGTGGCTTGTCTTGCTTCTTCGGTGTCATCATCAATGAATTCTGTGATACCTTTAACCAGTGCATGTTCCAGTCGTTTATTGACCGGCCAGCTACGCCACTCTTCATTTTCTTTAACGGCTTCTTTACCATCACCACGATACTTATCGGCAATTTCTAAAAGTCGGTCGGTGGCGTCTTCGCGTTTGTTTAAGATTACATCTTCAACGCGTTCACGCAACTCTGCTGGCAGGTCTTCATAAATAGCCAGCTGACCGGCATTAACGATACCCATGTCCATGCCATTTTTAATGGCGTAATACAAAAATACCGAATGGATGGCTTCACGAACCGGATTATTGCCGCGGAAAGAAAATGAAACGTTTGAAACACCACCACTGATCATTGCATGTGGACACTGCGCTTTAATTTCTCGCGTGGCTTCAATAAAATCTACCGCGTAATTATTGTGCTCTTCGATACCTGTGGCGACAGCAAAAATATTCGGATCGAAAATAATATCTTCCGGCGGAAAGCCAACTACTTCGGTCAGAATTTTGTAAGAACGACTACAAATTTCAACCTTGCGCGCTTCGGTATCGGCCTGCCCGGTCTCATCAAAAGCCATGACAATAACGGCCGCACCATAACGACGAACCAGCTCGGCATATTTGATGAAGTTTTCTTCACCTTCTTTTAAGCTGATTGAGTTAACTATGCTTTTTCCCTGAACACATTTCAGACCGGCTTCAATCACTTCCCATTTTGATGAGTCGATCATCACCGGTACTTTGCAAATGTCCGGTTCGGATGCAATCAGGTTTAAGAAACGAACCATTGCCGCTTCTGAATCGAGCATCGCTTCATCCATGTTGATGTCGATGATCTGTGCACCGTTTTCAACCTGTAAGCGCGCAACATCTAATGCTTTTTCGTATTCTTCATCCATGATCAGGCGTTTGAAAATTGCTGAACCGGTGACATTATTTCGTTCGCCGACATTAACAAACAACGAATCGGCAGAAATGTTTTGTGGCTCTAAGCCTGATAAACGACATTCAACCGGGATATCTGGAATAACGCGCGGTTTAATTTCAATTACCGCATCACGAATCGCTTTAATATGTGCCGGTGATGTACCACAACAACCACCGACAATATTTAAAAAGCCACTCTCGGCAAATTCTTTAACCGTTGCCGCCATTTGCTCTGGTGTTTCATCGTACTCACCAAATTCATTTGGCAAGCCGGCATTCGGGTGTGCGGAAACATGCGTGTTAGCAATGCGACTGAGTTCTTCTATATAGGGGCGCATTTCGATGGCACCCAGGGCACAGTTAAGACCGAAAGAAATCGGCCTGGCGTGATTCAGTGAATTCCAGAATGCTTCTGTGGTTTGACCCGATAAGGTACGGCCTGATGCATCAGTAATGGTGCCGGAGATCATTATTGGCAAATGAATATTGTCTTCGGCAAAAACAGTTTCAATTGCAAACAGTGCTGCTTTTGCATTTAAGGTATCAAAGATGGTTTCAACCAATAGAAAATCCGAACCACCTTCAATCAGACCGCGAGCTGATTCGCTGTAGGCTTCTACCAGCTGATCAAACGTCACATTACGAAAACCCGGATCATTGACGTCTGGTGAAATAGTCGCCGTGCGATTGGTTGGGCCTAAGACGCCTGCCACATATCGAGGGCTGCCAGTAGCAGCTGCGACTTCATCTGCTGCTTCACGTGCCAGTTGCGCTGATGCCACATTCATTTCATACGAGAGTGATTCCATCTCGTAATCGGCCATGGCAATTTGCGTGGCATTGAATGTATTGGTTTCGAGAATATCGGCACCGGCTTCAAGATATTCTTTATGTATCGCTTTAATGATTTGTGGTTGTGTCAGCGACAGTAAATCGTTGTTACCTTTTAAATCGCTTTCCCAGTCGGCAAAACGTTCTCCACGGTAATCGTCTTCACCCAGCTTATAGGCCTGAATCATGGTGCCCATTGCGCCATCTAAGATAACAATGCGACTGGCTAATAATTGTTGAAATGCTTCAAGACGTTGCTGACGTGTCATGAGGGTGACCTTTAAACCTGTAAACGAAAGCCTGCTAGTATAGCATTAACCGCTTATATTGGCTTTATACGTGCGTGTTTGTCACTTGAAATGTAAGATTTAACATCCGATACTATTCTTTTTAAACTCGACATCAGACTCACCATGTCTCTTCAAAACCGGGATTTTTATCTAACGATTGAACATACCTGCGCCTATTACGAGGACAGAGTTTGTCAAAATGTGGTGCCCGACCCGAATATTGATATGAAAGCTGAGGTTTATGACCAGCTCGCCATTATTGGTTTCAGACGTAGCGGCGACCATGTTTATCGCCCCCATTGCCCTGATTGCCATGACTGCACACCTTGCCGGATAAAAGTGGCTAACTTTAAGCCATCACGAAGTCAGCGTCGCTGCCTTAAAAACAATAGTCAGGTTGTGTGCACACAGGTTGAAGCCAGATTCACTGACGAATATTTCGCGTTATATAAAAAATACCTGAACCAACGTCATGCCGATGGTGGCATGGAAGATCCATCTGAAGATGATTATAAAAACTTTCTGGTTTGTGACTGGAGTCAGTCGCACTTTTTGGAATTCAGAGAGGATAACCAGCTGCTTGCGGTTGCCGTGATTGATAAAGTCGCGAATGGTTTTTCTGCTGTTTATACTTTTTTTGACCCTGATTTTTCAAACAGAAGTCTGGGCACATTTGCCATACTGCAGGAAATAAAACACTGCCAGGACAACCGCTTACCGTTTTTATACCTGGGCTACTGGTTAAAAGATCACCCCAAAATGCACTATAAAGCTAATTTTGATTGCATCGAGCTGTTTCAAAATAATCACTGGCAAATTAAGAAAAAAGAAGAATTACGTCCTTAATTTGATCTGCCTCAATTATTACTCACCGCTTCTACGTTAATCTGCATTCGTGCATCACGCACAACACCTGCTTTTAACTACTGTGTATCTCGTAGTTAGCATGGTCTCCTGGGGGGGAGTAAGAGCCGACGAATCTAGCCAAGTGGATTCGCCGGCTTTTTTTTGCCTGTTTACTTATCAAGCGATCCTATCTCTCAATAACCCTCTCTCAGTTAAGGTTTAATAACCGAGCCTCACTGATAAAATACCGCAGACACATCAATGAGAATTCACCATGAGCATGCAAACCACTATTTCCAGTAAAATTGAGGACGCCCTGCATCCGCTTCATCTTGAAGTTGAAAATGAAAGCCATATGCACAACGTACCGGATGGTTCTGAGTCTCATTTTAAGATTCTGGTTGTCAGTGATCAGTTTGATGGCCTGATGTTGATCAAAAGACACCGTTTGCTGAATTCAATATTAAGTGATGAATTACAACAAATTCATGCCATGGCTTTACATACCATGACACCGGAGGAGTGGGCTGAGAAAGGCGCTGCACCGGACTCACCACCTTGCGAGGGTGGTGGTAAATAGGCTTTTAAGTACTATCTCGACTAAATAACTAATAAGAAATCACGGATAGATACTTGGCAAATCAGTCGTTTCGCCATATCCTACCCATATCATTGAAGTGGATATAAACTATGACCCCCCCATCCATCAAGCTATCAACATTAAAAACAGCGTGTAAAAACTGTAAATTACACCAGCTATGCCTGCCTCTTGGGCTGGAAAATAATGACATGGACCAGCTTGATAAAATCATCAAGCGCGCCAAACCTTATCAAAAAGGTGAATACCTGTTTCAGCATGGCAACAATTTTGATGCTATTTATGCCGTTCGCTCAGGCTCAGTCAAAACTTACTCTCAAGATGATAATGGCGATGAGCAAATTACCGGGTTTTATCTGGCCGGTGAAATTCTGGGTCTTGATGCCGTACATGAAGGCATACACCCCTGCTCTGCAATTGCTCTGGAAACCACCAGCGTTTGCAAAATTCCATTCCATAATTTGGAAGAACTCAGCGCACAAGTACCCAGCCTGCAACATCAGCTACTTCGCATAATGAGTAAAGAAATTACTGAAGATCAGGCTTTACTGATTTTGCTTGGCCAAAAATCTGCTGAAGAAAGAGTGGCAGCCTATCTGATTAATATGTCTGACCGCATGGAAAAGCGTGGTTTTTCTGCCGCAGAATTTAACCTGAGCATGTCACGCAAAGATATTGGTAATTACCTTGGCCTGACAATTGAAACCATCAGCCGTACTTTCAGTCACTTGCAACAGGAAGGACTGATCAGCTCTCAACGTAAACACATAGAAATACATCAGCCAGTAACGTTAAGAAAACTGGCTGGCTTACCCAGTATTTCTTGTGGCCTGAAATCAACTGGCTAGTTTTTCTAGCCATTTAGCGCTTTAATATTTCTTCTTATCAGCTATAAGTAATTTATGGTTGTAGATATTAAACGCGTTCTTCGCGCACTTAAAAAAATTCCTTTATGGGCAGGCTTAAACGACGATGAACTCGGCGTGGTTTATCAATGCTGCAAGTCTATCAAAACAAAGGCAGATGAGATTATCTTCAACGAAGGTGATCCCAGTCATGATCTTTATATCCTGCTTGCCGGTAAAGTCGATATCATCACGCAGAAAAAAGGCCGCATTCACAGCATGAATGTGAATGAAACTTTTGGTGAAATTGGATTGATTACTCAGAACACGCGCTCTGCATCGGCATTGAGCGTTACGCCGTGCAGCATGCTTAAACTAAACCATGTTGAGTTTAATACCATGCTGGGCACACACCCCAGAATTAGTGCCATTATGATGAAAAACATAACGGCAAACCTGTCTCAGCATATTGTCAGAATGAACCAGTCAGAACTTGAATATCTGCCATCAGAACAACTGACAAAGGACATTCAGGAATCATCTTCATTGGTCTTAAACCCGGACAGTTCTTTTAAATATTAATGTATAGCTAGTTGGCAGTTGGCAGTTGGCAGTTGGCAGTTGGCAGTTGGCAGTTGGCAGTTGGCAGTTGGCAGTTGGCAAAATATTTATTTTTTATAACATTTCTGTCAAACGTGTTTTTAGCTTTTGATTTTACTGAAAACTGAACACCAACAACTGCAAACTTGTTTATTTCTCTTTCGCCCAGGTCAGTTTTAGTACCAATAACGCCAGTGGTGTGCCATGCATAAATAAATCAAAAATATCAATCGGCTTAACCAGCTCACCAGCAAAAAGCATTAATATTTTTTCAACCAGATGTGGTGGCTTAAAAGGAATCAGTGCAAACATAATGGCGATGATAGCCAATTGAGCAGTCGGGATTTTATTCAATAACTGTTTAAACTTTTTCATTACTTATTCTGCATTAATTGTGTACGATAAAATTTCAACCACCTGTTCAGGTGTTTGCGCTGAAGCTAATGCGGCCGCATTCACTTCTTTGAGTGGATGAATTAAGGCCTCATCATGCAAGGTAATAATTGACTTACCCAGCGCAGATGCAAAGCCAGCATCGAAGGCAGCATTCCACTGGCGATATTTATCACCAAAACGAACCACAACCACATCGGCATCTTCAATTAATTTTCGCGTGCGAATCGCATTAATTTTTGCGGCTTTGTTGTCTTTCCAGAATGGCTGTTCTTCTTTTCCCAGAATCACATCACCACAGTCATCGCTGGCTTCATGATTGGTTACCGGTGATAAAATTTCTATCGGTAAGTTTTTGGCTTTAATGCCATCACGAATACGCTCACGCCAGTCTGAATGAATTTCACCTGACAAATATATTTTCCAGTTCATCATTACACTCCCAACATGATGCCAACAGTTTCATGCATCTCTTTGCTGTTGCAAGCCAGTACTGTTGTGGTATCCAGGTTCAGTGCGTTACCATCCAGATCTGTAAAGTATCCACCCGCTTCATTAATAATCACACTCAGCGCAGCGATATCCAGAATATTGACATCGGATTCGACAACAACGTCTATCTTGCCAGCAGCCAGTAAATGGTAATGATAAAAATCGCCATAGCCACGGGTACGGTGCACAGACTGAATCAGTTCTGATAAGTTTTTCCAGTTTGGCATGCCTGCCAGTGTGGCTATGTTGCCGATAGATAATGTCGATTTTTTTAATTCGGTCATGTCACTGACTTTAATCGGCTTATCATTTAAAAAGGCACCCAGACCTTTTTCTGCATAAGCCATTTCGCCAAACATCGGCGCATTCGATACACCCATGATCAGCTCATCACCTTTCATCAATGCGATTTGTGTTGAGAAAAAAGGATACTGACGAACAAAACTTTTGGTGCCATCAATCGGGTCGATCAGCCAGTTATACTCAGCATCTGGATTGGTTTTGCCCGTTTCTTCACCAAAAAAACCATGATCCGGGAATTTACCCAGAATGATTTCTTTGATGGTTTTTTCTGTTTCCACGTCTGCAATCGTGACCGGGCTTTCATCTTCTTTGATCTCAATATCAAAGTCACCCAGATAATATTTACGAATAACCTCTTCACCCGCTTTCGCAGCCTTTATCGCTGTTTCCAGAAATTCGCTTTTTTGCATGGTTGCCCCATCAATAGTCTAAATGTTTAAATTGATGCGTATTCTACCCTATTGAACCGGTAATTTAATCAAACTGTGTTATATAAATAGAGGGATCATTACAAATACAGGATCAGACCATTGAAACTAGCTGTAATAATTTATTCTAACGATGCGGAAACTGTCTGGAACGCATTTCGCCTTGCCAACTCCGCCTTAGGCTATGATGATGACGTCACCATATTTTTATTAGGTAAAGGCGTAGAGTGCATTGAAATCAACTCCATTAAATTTGATATCAAAGAACAAATGGATTTATTTGAAGAGTTTGGCGGCAAGATGATTGGCTGCGGCGTCTGCTGCGAATCACGCACAGACACCATGCCGTTATTAAAGGATGAGCTCACCTGTGAAATGGGCTCGATGCAAAACCTTTATGTACTGACAAAAGAAGCTGACAAGGTCATTACGTTTTGACATCAACAGGCAGCATTAAGGTAAAGGTAGAGCCTTTTCCAGGCTCGCTTTCCAGCAGTATTTCACCACCCATAAGTTGCGCTAGCTGCTGTGCAATCGCCAGTCCCAGCCCGGCACCCTGATATTTTCGCTCTGTATCGCCATCTTCTTGTTCAAAAAGATTAAATACGCTTTGGAGGTGTTTATTATCTATACCTATTCCAGTATCTTTTACGCTAATCTTTAGTATTGTACGATCAGCTGTTTCAACTATCTGAGAATCGCACTCTATTTGACCTTTTTCAGTATATTTGGTCGCATTTTCTAATAAGGTTATAACGATCTGATGCAATCGAATTGGATCTGTCACCACCCTTAATTGAGCGGACTCATGATAAAAAGTCACTTCGTTCTTATATCCATCAACACTCATCCTGAAGTCATCTTCAAGCTCCTTAAAAAAACGACCTAACTCAAAATCTGTAAGCTGTAATTTGACCGAATCTTCTTCTAAGTTTGATGCTTCAAATAGCTTTTCAATTAATGACCATAGCCGACTTGCAGAGGCATCTAATGTTTCCAGATAGATCTGAAATTTATCTGGCATTTCATCCACCTTAGAACTCAGTAGATTGCTACAGCCTAAAATTCCGTGCATAGGTGTTCTAAGTTCATGGCTGACATTGGCAAGAAAATTACTTTTTGTCTGCAATGCCAGCGTCTTTTCCCTTGTGGCATTCTCAAGTTCAGTGATATCAACCAATGACTCAACCACCACGGTACTGGCACCATCCTGGTTCATGACAGCGCTTCTTAATATTAAGCGACCACAACCATGACTCTCTGTGCGTAATTTATTAATATTTATATCCTGATCGAGAACCGGGCAGGACATGTTTTTTTCATAACAATGAAACAACTCTGTGCAACTTTTCCCAATGAGGTCTCTTTTTTGCTTTGAGAAAATATTAGCCGTCGCCTGATTGAGCTGAATGACTTTTCTATTTTGATCAAACATCACCACGCCATTAGGCAGATAATCAAACAAGTTTTTAATAAGCGAGGCTTTTTCTTTACCCTGGACAGATAAATCTCTGACCCGCTTTACTAACTCTGATTTTTCTTCTTCCAGTAGCGCGATTTGTCTATGCAATTTTGCCAGTGCAGCTTCTTGTTCATTATTGCCCATGATTGTTATATAACCCCAGAATGACCATATATCCAGTTTATTTATCCGATATTATTCACATGGTATAATTTAGCTTCTAATCTGATCAATAAACTCCCAATAAATTATGAAAAACATCGAATTGTTATCGCCAGCCGGTACCATCAATAATATGCGATACGCATTTGCCTATGGTGCTGATGCCGTATATGCCGGACAACCACGCTACAGCCTGCGCGTTCGAAATAACGATTTTATGGGAGATAATCTGGCAATCGGCATCAATGAAGCCCATGATCTGGGTAAAAAATTCTTCGTGGCTTCGAATATCATGCCACACAACAGTAAAGTTAAAACTTACCTTAATGACATGGCGCCCGTTATTGAAATGGGACCGGATGCACTGATCATGGCTGACCCGGGCCTGATTATGATGGTGCGTGAAAAATGGCCCGATATGCCAGTGCATTTATCAGTGCAAGCTAACACTGTAAATTTTGCCGCCGTTAAGTTCTGGAAAAGCATGGGTGTTGAACGGGTTATTTTGTCACGCGAGTTATCGCTGGACGAAATCAAAGAGATTCGCCAGGAATGTCCTGACATGGAACTGGAAGTATTTGTTCATGGTGCTCTTTGCATTGCATACTCTGGTCGCTGCTTATTATCGGGATATTTTAATCATCGCGATCCGAACCAGGGTACTTGTACTAATGCCTGTCGCTGGGATTATAAAACCACTGAAACTGTTGAAAACGCAGAAGGCGTATTTAAACCTAAGGAAAATATGCCAGCTGAAAACACTGCCGGTACTGCTGAGCGTCACGAGAAGGCTAATGACGTTTATTTCCTCGAAGAAAAAAATCGTCCCGGTGAACAAATGCCGATCATTGAAGATGAGCACGGCACTTACATCATGAACTCAAAAGATTTGCGCGCGATTGAACACGTGCAAAAGTTAGTTGAGATTGGTGTTGATAGTTTAAAAATAGAAGGCCGTACTAAATCACATTATTATGTTGCACGAACTGCTCAAACTTATCGTCAGGCCATTGACGATGCGTTGCGTGGTGATAAGTTTAACCCTGAACTGTTAGGCGTGTTAGAAAATCTGGCCAATCGTGGTTATACCGATGGCTTTTATGAACGTCATCACACACAGGACTACCAGAATTACATGCAAGGTAATTCAATGGGACATCAGCAACAGTTCTGCGGCCAGGTCACTCAGTATGATGCTGCGACAGGTATTGCAGAAATAGATGTGAAAAATAAATTTGCAGTTGGTGATAAAATTGAAATTATCACACCTGATGGCAATACAGATATAACTTTAGAACAAATGGAAAACACTAAAGGCCAGCAAATGGATGTCGCACCGGGTGGTGGCCATGTTGTTCGTATCCCGATGCCAGAAAACACTACTGAGCAGTGTATGATCGCGAGATATTTATAATTACATATTTCCTGCGAATAACCAGCTCGCGCCTACCGCAATAAACCAGTAGTCCTCTTCTTTAACCAGAGGACTATCGGCAAATACCGCTTCCGAGATATTCTGGTATCGAATATACAAACCCAGCCAGTAACCATTCATGCGTTGTGTTACTGAAACATTGAATCGATACCCAGCCTCTCCTTCGTTCGAACTATAACTATTACGATTTACATTGGTGTAATTCGCAGCGACATCATAATAATATTGATGGAAGTCTTCCGAACCATATACAGGTCCAAATGACACGCTGACATCAACAGGATAGCCGTCATTTTCAACCAAATAATTAAAATAAATTCTCGGGTTTGATACCCAGCCAATTGAACTTGCATCAATATTATCAAAACGATACGCATAGGTCAGTGGAAGATGAATCTGCCATTTAAGTTTCTTAGTATCATGTAACTGATAAATTAATAATGGGCCAATTAAACCAACCGGTTCTAGATCAGGCATACCATTTCGTAATTCATTTTCATCACTTTTAACAGGCAAGCCTAAATCAAAACTAAAATCCAGTCTGAAGTTTGTATTTTTAAACCAGTTGGTATGCAAACCTTCACGATCCAGATCAAACCATTCGGTTTTTACTTTTAAATAAGGAATTGGCGAAGTGATGGATTCTGTTTCATCAGACCCCGGGTAACTATTGGCTGTGACATTCCCTATACCAACTCCGAATTTCCATAAGGTTTCAGCGGAAAGTGTGTTTGTTATTATTAACGCGAATATTATGAATATGAATTTCATAGAATTACTTTAACTTAAAAAAAAGAAAGCTCAAAGTAAAGAGATCTGTTCATTCAATACCCAATACTATTATTCTTTATTACTGATAAATCCTTCTAACATTCGGTTTCGCCTTTATGGCGACTCACTTTTCTGTCTATAGCAACAGAAAAGTAAGCAAAAGAGTGCCATCCCAGTTCACAAGCTCTCATTAAAAAGCAATGAGAGTACCTTCATCACTCCCTAAAAAGAAGGTGTGACGAGGGCAGCCTCATGCTTTTCATGAGGCCTTGTGATCTGGGGCGCATTCTTTGGGTGACGTTTCTTGTGCGAGCAAGAAAGGTTACTCGCCTGTGGGTCGACTACCCACGCTTTTGCTTTTGCTTTTGCTTTTGCCTTTGACTTTAAATCCTCACAATAATAACAACCATAAAAAAAGCCTCGCAGTGCGAGGCTTTTTCAGAGCTGAATAAAATCAGACACCATGAATTACATCATGCCGCCCATTCCACCCATACCGCCCATACCACCCATGTCACCACCGGCAGCGCCAGCATCAGCAGGGGCAGGTATATCAGCAATCATACATTCTGTTGTAATCAACAGACCAGCAACAGATCCTGCATTTTGTAATGCTGAACGCGCCACTTTAGTTGGATCAAGAATACCCATTTCAATCATATCGCCATATTCACCACTTGCAGCGTTATAACCGTAGTTACCTGAACCTTCTGCAACCTTATTCAACACAACAGAGGCTTCATCACCAGCATTGGTTGTGATCTGACGAATTGGATCTTCCATTGCACGTAGCGCAATCTTGATACCAATATCCTGATCATGGTTATCACCTTTCAGATCAGCTAAAGCAATCGCTGCACGAACCAGTGCTACACCACCACCAGGAATAACACCTTCTTCTACTGCAGCACGTGTTGCATGTAATGCATCGTCAACACGA
>Ga0316206_1001413_pt1 | contig 21273 bp, 24 predicted proteins | sample 6monthpyrite_MG_FD_204942 | JGI IMG/M metagenome (GOLD analysis project Ga0316206, IMG submission 204942) | Microbial mat bacterial communities from mineral coupon in-situ incubated in ocean water Damariscotta River, Maine, United States -... | ecosystem: Environmental > Aquatic > Marine >... | reverse complement strand
GTTGGGTCAACGTGTTTAATCATGTTGTAAAAATAATCATTTAACTGCTGTTAATCAAATATTTATAGACATATTATTGACTATATTTTGTTAATTACACCTTGCAACGGTCTTAACTGCTTTTACTCAGTTGTATATTTCTCAAAATGATGTTGCAGATATTGCCACAATCCAATCCGAATATAAAGCGAATAATGGTAAAGTAACCGAACAATTAAAATTTAGGTATGCCATAAATACAATTAATGGTGTAGATTATGTATCATTATTAGTAAAAACAAATGCTGATTTTGATAACAGTATATTGGAGCAATATGGTGTTATAATTGGCGCAAAAATTAATAAGATTGTCAGTTTAAAATTCCCCCTAAATAATCTCAATAATATTTATAGCTTACCAGGGATTCATACTTTACAAGTCGCCGGAAAAGTTAAACCGGATTTAAACAAAGTATTATGGGATGTTAGAGCAGATAGTGTTCATCAAGGTATTAATTTACCTCAAGCTTATACAGGTCAAAATGTTTTGATTGGTATAACCGATTGGGGATTTGATTATAGTCATCCTATGTTTTATGATACATTATTGCAAAATACAAGGATTTTAGCTGCTTGGGACCAATTTAAAACTTCCGGACCTGCACCGGTAGGTTACAATTATGGTACGGAATACACTAACCCAACAGATTTAATCAATGCAGGTTCTGATACGGCAAATATTTATTCTTATCATTATCACGGCTCGCATGTTGCAGGTATTACAGGTGGAAGTGGAGCGGGGACTTCTTTTAGAGGTATTGGCTTTGAATCGAAATTTTTATTTACAACCTTTTTAGTTGATGAAGGTTCGGTGATGGATGCTTGGGAATGGATGTATGACAAATCGGTGGCTGAAGGAAAAAGATTAGTGATTAATATGAGCTGGGGTTTATATCATACTGGCGCTTTAGACGGTACGTCTTTGCTAAGCCAAGCGTTAGATTCTTATACTGATTTAGGAGTGCTATTTGTAAGCTCTGCCGGAAATAATGGAGACAATAATTTTCATATTAAATATGATTTTTTAGCAGATACAATGCAAACTCAAGTTAATTTTTCTTCTACAGCCTTTTCTCAATATTTTTGGGGGCAAAGTATTCATGCTTGGGGTGATGCTGGAAATAATTTTTCGGCACGAATTAAAGTTTTAAATGGCTCAAATCAACTATTAGGCGAAAGTCAATTGTATTCAACATTAACAACATCAACTTATGTAGATTCATTTATTGTGTTTAATGGTACATCCGACACAGTTTGGTATAATTTATCTATGGATAATGCTTATCCAACAAATGGACGTCCACAAATGAGGTTAAGAATAAAAAAACCGACTGGAGGATTTAAGATTGTATTACAAGCAACATCAACAAGTGGAACTGTTCATTTTTGGAATGTTGCAGAATTAACAACAGATGTAGGTAACTGGGGTGTTGACTTTACTACTATTAACTCTACATACACTGTTGGTGATGCTAATTACGGGATTGGCGCGCCTGCTTGTTCAAATACAGCTATTTCTGTAGCGGCATACAGCGCACAAACAAACACAAATGGTGGGCCATTTATTGGTGGAACTTTAGCCAGTTTTTCAAGTGTGGGTCCACTAATAAATGGGAATTACAAGCCTGATATTGCAGCGCCAGGAGTTGGTGTTGGGTCGTCAATTTCATCTTATACTGATGCAAGTTTTACACAAATTACAAGTGTCGATTTTAATGGGAGAACTTATCCATTTGCAAGACTTAGTGGTACATCAATGTCGTCTCCTGTGGTTGCTGGTGTAGTGACCTTAATTTGGGAAGCAAACCCATATTTAGCACCTTGGCAAATTAAAGATATCATCATCAAAACTGCGCGTGAAGATATTAAAACAGGTGATTTACCAAGTGAAGGTGATTACTTTTGGGGGCATGGTAAAATAAACGCCTATCAAGCCGTTTTAATGGCACTTAATACTGTTGGTGTAAACGAATTAAAAACTGAATTCAATTGGACGCTTTATCCAAACCCTACACAAAACGTTATTCATTTTAAAGGTTTAAATTCTAATGAAATTCAAAATATAAAAATTATTGACTTAAATGGTAAAGTTTGTGGTAATTATACTTTCTCTGAATCTATAGATATTACTTTTTTACCCAAAGGAATTTATATTTTAAGAATTGTTATAAACAATAGAGTTGAACAGCAAAAGTTTGTGAAGATTTAAATTTTCATTCAAAGTGAAGTGTTAATAAATTCAGTAATTAAATTTTAAATTTACACTTTTTTCTTACCTTTATATCAATGAACAAACCTATTGGTATATTTGATTCTGGAATTGGAGGCTTAACCGTGGCACACGCCATTTCTAAATTACTTCCTAATGAGCAAATTATATATTTTGGAGACACAGCCCACTTGCCTTATGGCGACAAATCTCCTGAATTAATTCACAGTTTTGTAAAAAAAATTAGTCAGTTTTTATTAGATGAAAAACAGTGTAAATCTGTAATTATAGCTTGTAACACGGCATCTGCTACATCTTATGAGTTTTTACGTGATCTACATCAAGGAAATTACCCAATAATTAACGTCATTGACCCCATTGTTGAAGCAATTGTTAAGGATGATAATTTAAATAACATAGGGTTGATTGCTACTAAAACAACGATTGAGTCGGGAGTTTATCAGGAAAAAATGAAACGCAGAAATCCAAATATTAAAATGAATGTTTTGCCAACACCACTATTAGCTCCAATGATTGAAGAGGGCTTTAGTCGAGACAAAATAAGTAAAACTGTTATCGAAAATTATTTGAGCCATTCCAAATTTAAAAACATTGATGCACTTATTTTAGGTTGCACCCATTATGTGTTGATTAAAGACGAAATCAATGACTTTTTTAACGGAAAGGTTAAATTATTTGATTCAACAGACTTATTGGCTCTGAAATTAAAATCTATTTTAAAAAAAGAAAATTTATTAGCAAATCATCAAGGAGATAAAAATACATTTTATGTGTCAGACTTAACTCAAGGTTTTGCCGATTCTGCTTCTAGATTTTATGAGAATGATATTGAACTTCAACTCAAAAAATTAGATTAATGCCTTATTTGCTCACTAATCAAGAAACTAAAAGGCTAACTTTTAGAAAATTAGAATACTCTGATTTTGACACATGGTTGCCCTTTTTTAATGACCCAAATGTTGCAAATTATTTAGCTTTTGACACATCTTTATCTCCACGTGAATTATGTGAATTTTGGTTTGAAAAAGCTTTGGCTAGGTATAAAAATAAAACGGGAGGAATGAATGTGTTAATTGATATACAAACAGGTGATTTTATTGGGCAATGTGGATTATTATTACAAGAGATTGAAGATGAGGAGATGTTGGAAATTGGTTATTCGTTATTGCCACAGTACAGAGGGAAAGGTTATGCGATTGAGGCGGCTTCTATGTGTAAAATACACGCTTTTAAACATGATTTAGCGCCTTTTTTAGTATCTGTTATTCACGTTGAAAATTTAGCTTCAAAAAAAGTAGCCCTAAAAAATGGAATGACTTATTTAAAAACGATTGATGATTTTCATGGCGTTAAATGTGATGTGTATCAAGTGAAACAAATATCACATTGAAATAAATGTTTTATTTGTAATTTAGCTGAAAATGAATCAAATAAAACCAAATAATGACTTTGATATTGTGACCAGGATTGGCTCATTTAAAAAAACAACTAAAAATATTGGAGAAATAACTTACCATGGAACAACAGATGCAACAGTCAAAGAAATTAGTGACTTTTTAGAACAAGTTTATGTACTTATGAACAATAAGCCTTTTTACATTGTCAATAATTTAGTGAATGATTTGGGAAGTTTTTCGGCTGACATTTGGAAATTTATAGGGACTGACACCAAACACAATACTTTTATACAGGGAAGTGTCATAGTAACCACAAGTATGGGATATGAAATGCAAATCAAATTCTTTTTTAAGCAGTTTAAACCAAAATATCCCGCCAAAATTGTTTCAAATAAAACAGAGGCGTATCAATGGTTAAACACATTAATCAATTCTACTTCTTCATAAAATTCTCTAAAATTTGCAAGTAATTCTCAAATCCTAAAGTTGTTGGTATTTCGGTGTGATCAGAACCATCAACAATATGTGCTTCTTTGTATCCACCATTGTGATTGTCATAAATGAGCTGTCCATTTGGCAAGGCAATGTAGGTGTCTTCTCGTCCATGCATCCATAATAATGGGATGTTGATGTCCTTCATGGTTTCGGCATTATCAAACTCTAAAGACGTTATAAATTTTGAATCAACATTTATTAACGTAGAGTTTTGTGTTAAATATTCTACAGATGCTAAAGGTGATTCTATTATTAGTTTTGCTGGCGTAAAATCGGTTTTATATGCTGCCATTTCTATTGCTGGAATACAGCCTAAACTATAGCCATAATAAAATGTATTTTGTGGTTGTGCACCTTTGTTTTTTAACCAATCTATGCAAACTTCAGTGTCATCAAATAAACCCTGTTCGCTTGACTCGCCCTCCGACATCCCAAAACCTCTATAATCCATCATTAAAACACCATATTGGTTTTTAGCCGAAACATTTGCTAATAATTTTGCTCTACTCCAATAGTTGTCCATGTGTTTTGATTGTCCATGGGTGTATAAAATGATTGTGTCAGTAGCAATGGTTGTTGTGTCGCCTATGTATATTGCATAAATCTTAAAAACCTCTCCTGTGTTTGAATCGACTGAATTCAAAGTGAATAATTTTATTTTATCTTGTGGTATGCTATATGACGCTGGTACTTCAATTTCTCCATCATAATCTTCTAGCTGGTAAGTGTCTAGTTTTTCACTAGGAAAAGCTAATTGGTCCAGATTTACTTTTTTACATGCCGTAAATCCAACTATAATAAAAGTAATATATATAATTTTTTTCATTTTATTTTATTTAAAAATGTATCTTAATCCTAAATATATTCCTGTTGCACCATTACTACCTGTAAAACTATTGTAGGGTACAAAACTATATGTGTTTTTTTGATTTAAGCCTAAAAATTTAATTTCGGTTGTGAACTGAAAATTCCCTTTTTTACTTTTCATAACATGACCAATTTGTGGATTAAATACCCAGCGTTGTTTTTGGGGTTGATCATTTGCCATAGTTTTACTCAATTCAAAATAGTTATTAAAACCTGAATAAAAATAATTTTGACGCTTGCCATAATTCCAATACGCATTTAAGTCTAATGTTGGCCAAAATTTAGAAACTTTGTCGTTGATGTCAAAAACAAAATTAAACCCAGGATTAACGGATACATTTGGAATGTATTTTTTTTGATTTAAAAATTTATATGTCACCCCAGCATCAAACTGAAAATTATTAAAAATTAAAGCAGTCGTATGTAATCCACCGTGAACGGTTAAATTTGAATCCAAACCGTAACCAACTTCAATCGAACTTAAAGGAATAGGTATAGGTTTTCCTCCAAAATTAAGCAAAGGTCCTCCAAAACTTCCACCAACGGCTAATTCTTTTTTATTGAGTGGTTCTACAAATCGACTTGGTGCACATGATGCTATAAAAACAACGGCACATATTACTAAAATTTTATATACTTTCATTATCCATTATATCAGTGAAACAAAGATATTTAAAAAAAATAACTATGTAAGCATAATAAAGTGGCTTTTAAATATAAAAATCTATGTTATGTCTTTTTTTAATTCATAACTTTATGAAATAAATTAAGAATAGTGGACTTAAACAATAAAAAAATAATTAAATGATTCCTTTTTTATACTTTTGCAAGCAGACAATAGAAATTTTTATAATCGATTTTTCTTGTTAAATAAAATTTTTGAAAACAATATGAATAACAATTTTGCAGTAATAATGGCTGGGGGAATAGGTAGTAGATTTTGGCCTATGAGTAAAGAGGAAATGCCTAAACAGTTTTTAGATGTATTAGGAATTGGCAGAACATTAATCCAAATGACTTATGATAGACTGCTAAAAATTGTTCCGAAAAATCAAATTTATGTTGTTACAAATCAAAATTATAAAGGTTTAGTTCACGACCAATTAGGAATTGATAGTAATCAGATTTTAACCGAGCCAATGCGTAAAAACACTGCGCCTTGTATTGCGTATGCAGCCCATAAAATTTATTCTATTAACTCAAATGCGACATTAATTGTTGCCCCTGCTGACCATTTAATTTTAAAAGAAGATCGATTTGTAAATATTATAAATACAGCCATTGATAAAGCAGAAGAAGGAAATAATATTGTAACTCTAGGAATAAAACCTTCTAGACCCGATACAGGTTATGGTTATATTCAATTTGAAAATGACAATGATATTTTAATGGGTGAGGTTAGAAAAGTAAAACAATTTACCGAAAAACCAAACCGTGAATTGGCTGAGATTTTCTTAAAAGGAGGCGATTACTATTGGAATTCAGGTATTTTTATATGGAAAGCAGAAACGATAATCAATGCCCTTCAAAAATTTAAACCAGAGCTTAATAAATTGTTCTGTTCAAACGGAAATGATTATAACACTGAAAGTGAGCAAGTATTCGTGAACAAAGCATTTGAAAATTGTGAAGACATTTCAATTGATTTTGCAGTGCTTGAAAACTCAAAACATGTGTTTGTGGTTTTGGCTAATTTTGGCTGGTCAGATCTTGGAACTTGGGGGTCTCTTTATACGCATTTAGATAAAGATATTGATGGAAATGCTACAATTGGGGATGATATTCATCTTTTTGATTCTGAAAATTGCATTATAAACTTACCAAAAGACAAACTGGCTGTTATTCAAGGCTTAAAAAACCATATTGTTGTGGAGTCTGATGGTGTGTTGATGATTGTTAAAAAAGATGATGAGCAAAAAATAAAAGGCTATTTAAAAGAAGTTAAAAAGTCAAGTCCAAAGTTTGGGTGATGCTTGATGCTTTCGTTTGCCTACAGCAAACTTCAAGAGTTAACGTCAAAAAAAAGCTGCACCCCGCAGAGCAAAGTTTGGCTTGCCAAACAAGCGAAAGCACCCCGCAAAAACAAAATTAAAAATGAAAAACATTTACAATCAATCCAATTACTTTTTAACTGTTCAATGGGTAGCTGTTCTAATTGTTTCTATTTTTTTATTAAATACTACAAAAACTGAGGCGCAATTATTTGCCAATCGTCATTATTCGACTTTTTTTGATTACTTTTTTTATGTTTTAACCCATGCTGTTGAATTTTGGGGTTGTTTAGCAATTTATATTTTGGTAGCCATTTTTAAAAGTTATAAGTATGCCATTATTGGATTATTGACTTACGCTTCTTCTGGTTTAATCACTCAAATGTTAAAGCGTAATGTTTTTGCTACACAGAGTCGTCCAACGGTAAATATCGAAAACTTAAGACTATTACCAGACTATTTTGAATACCACCAAAATACTTCATTTTCATTTCCTTCAGGTCATGCAACGGCAGCATTTACTTTATTTTTATTTTTGACTTTAGTTGTTAAAAATAAAAAATGGGGTATTTTGTTTGGGATTTTAGCTTGTTTAGTGGCTTATTCTCGGGTGTATTTATCACAACACTATTTTATTGATATAATAGTTGGTTCTGTAATTGGCACAGTTATAACATTGTTTACGTTTTATGGCTATACCAAAATCAATTTTGGTAAATGGGCAGATAAAAAAATATGGCATAAAAAAGAGTAATACCGAATTAACATTGAAATTCGCTTTTTTTCATTTCAATCAAAAATCACTTCAAAGTATAGTCGGTATATTAAGGTTTAAAATTAGGTGACTATTTTTTTTAGCGCAATTCAATTCCTAAATGGTATAACTCAACAACCGCATATTATTCAGTTCCGATAGTTATCGGAATGGCCTACTGTGTACCGAGTATTCGGTATTCGTAATCCGAATATATAGTTGTTGCCCTTTGTTATTTATTTAACTTACGAGTTTATAATTATTCACAAGTACAGATGCTGAAATGTGTAAAGTTTTTTCCAATTCTCTTATCATTTCAACTGTCAGTTTCTTCTTTTTATTTAGGATTTCTGATACTCGACTTTTTCCACCAATTACACCAACTAAATCTTTTTGTTTAAGATTCATTTCTTCCATTCGAATCTTAATTGCTTCAATTGGTTCTGGTGCGTCAATTGGGTAATGTTTGTTTTCGTAACTGTCAATTAACATTGATAAAATTTCCGCTTCATCTCCTTCTTTTGAATTTGGATTTGCATCAAAAATCAATTCAAGTCTTTCGAGAGATTTTTCGTAATCTTTTTCCGTTTTGATAGGTTTAATTTCCATAATTCTATTTTTTTAAATTGTGTTCGCATTAATCTTGTCAAATTCAGAATGAGTTCCGATAAACCTGATAAATGCCCATTTTCTGACATAGTTAAATTTAACAATTAGTCTATATGAATTTCCTTTGATATTGAAAACAACTCTACTATCTTTTAAGATACTTGCATTGATATAAGTCTTTTTTATATCATTCGGAGAATTCCAATTTGAATTTTTAGCAGTTTCGTACCAAGTTTTCAGATATTGCTCCGAATCTGCATGATTTTTCCAAAATTCCCGCAAAGTTCTTTTCGCTATTATTCGCTTCATATTTTTCTTTCTGATGCAAATATACTAAAATAGTTCTCTAAATAAGAACTTTTACTGTGTTATTTTTTAATAAAGGGAAACGACCCGTCTATGCGTAGTGCGGATTAAAAGTAATGAAACTTTCGATAACGCAATTAGGCGAAACTTTTTATTTTGTTATTACCTTTTTCTTCTTAATAGCCAAATCAAAAGATTTGGCGGACTTGATTAAATGCACAGTACTTTCAATTTATAGCTGAAACCGCATTAACTATAATTAGTGTTATACATAGTTTAAAAAAACAAATTCATATCAACGGGGTATCCACTCTTTTTCATTTCTTTTGCTACGTCAAGTTTCCATTCAGACTCCATGGAGACATATACAACTCCTGAGATATCGTTTGGAGTCTCGACTGATCCTTTTACAAGCGCACAAACATTCTCTCTTCCTATTTTCCCAATTAAGTATCCGTGCTCAAAAACTACATTTTGTCGAGCTCTATTATTAAGTTTTTTCTCTTCACCAGCCTATGCTCCAAGGTCACATGGAGTGTAAAGAACTATTCCAAAGCCAACATTTGAATAACTTTCAATTTTTTCAATAATGGTTTGTCCAGAACTAGCTTGTTCGTTCAGTATTATTGCTTCAAATCCCAGTTTTTCAACAAATCTGGCTACCTCAATTCTTGCTAAATCATCATGACCATGAACAATGAAAACTTGGTCTGTTCCAAAACTTTTTTTCTCTGAAGTTTTTAGTTTGGTTTGCTCGATAGTTGTTGGTATGAGTATTGTTTTTTCTTTAAGGTCTTCAAGATTTTTTATTTTTTTTTCGAGTTTATTTAAATCATACTTATACTGTTCATTGGGACTTCTACCTCCTCCAAGGCCGAATTGAGATAGAAACTCTCCTGTATTATCATAAGCTTTCTTATATTCGTTTCCAGCATTATTAAATGATTGTTTTAGTAATTCACTATTAAAATCAGTCCAAGAATAATATTCAGTTTGAAAATCCTTCAGTTCTGGAGAGTTAGTAACTGTTTTTTTTCGATTATTTTCCCTTTCTCGATTCTCTTTTGTAGTTCATCTGAGAAAGTTTCATGAGATTTAATTAATTTGGCTGGATAATTTGCTTGGGGGGTAGTTTTTTTGCCATTGGAATTGATTATGTATAACTCTCTAATAAAGTTAATTTAATTATTTATCTCATATCTGTCTTTTGCAACAATCATTAGTTTTTCTAATTTTTTAGACGCAGACTTATATTTTAATACGCCAGCTTGTTCTGCTTTTAATCTGTAATTTTCTGCTGTGTCAAAATCATCAATCCACATATAAGCTTCAGCTAAATTAACAAATAATAAAGCGGTTACTTTTTTATTGATTCTGCTTTTATTGTCACCCATATTACTTTCACCTAAGGCTTTTTCCCAAATTGCAATTCCTGCCATAATTTTTGACTTTGAAGAAGCGTGGTTTCTATCTTTAATAATTAAATTATATCCTGCATTTACTTTTGAATACGCATCCACTAAATCATTATAAGAATGCGCCTTAAATTTTTTAACTGTAAAAATTTCAGTAGATCTTGTTCTTTTAGCGTAACCGCAATTGTCATTCATTATAGTGTTTAATGCGGCTAAATTTTTTGCTAAAACTTCTTTTTGGCGTTGAATCCAAAATTGAGCTAAATTGTCAACTGCCCAATATTGATAATCGTATTTACTATCATATTTTGTTTTTATTACCTTTTTATCAATTTGGTCACCAATAATTTGAGTAAAAACAGTACCTTGAGAAGCGGTTGATACACTTATTTTAATTGGATATTTAGATTCACTGGTGTAGGTGTATTTGGTTGTAGCACCTGATCCTGACTTAGTTTCAATAATTCTAGCGTTTTTAAATCCCATTAGTTCAACCGTTACTGTTGCTCCACTAGACCCTTTTGTAAAACCTTCTAACTTTACAGCTGTTTCAACTATATTCGGTTGAACATCTTCAGTTAAAATAGGCATTTTAATTTCCTCTTTAATAGGTTGTTTTGGGTACGCTGGGCGTGTAGGATAAACGGCAGCAGTATTTCCTGCATTTACAGCTTTTTCATGTTTAGCTAATTCTAATAAAAAAGCTTTATCTATGGCCTTTTTAGATTGTAACCAAGTGTCAAAATTAGCTTGCCATAATAATAATTTAGAATTATAAGTATCTAATGAATCTTGATTATTTTTTTCATTCAACTCAGTTTTAATTTCTAATTGATACGAATTTAATGACTTATCTATATGTTTTAGTGGTAATTGAATGTATTGAAAGGTTACTTTTTGGTCTTGTACATTTTGAGCAAATGTCGATCCACAAGCAAATATCAGTAATAAATTAAGTATTCTTTTTTTCATATCCATTGATTTAATTAAATTCAAATATAGTAACATTTTAAACTTTGTAATATGTTATTTGTCATACTATTAAGCGTAAAGTTTGGAAGTTATAAAAATGGGCTTACTTTTACTCTTTTTTCATTTTTTGAATCAAACCTGTAGTTGAAAATCCATCAACTAAGTTAATCACTTCTACTTTTCCACCATTCTGCTCCACAATTTCTTTGCCAACAATGTAAGTTTTTGATTTAACGTTGGTTTCTAAAGGGTTATAGTCTCCTCCTTTTATTAAAACAGTTGGTTTAATAGCGTTTATAAGTTCGATTGGCGTGTCAGCATCAAACTCAACTAAATAATCAACAAAAAATAAACTTGCTAGAACAGTTTTTCGAGCATCAATTTTATTTATTGGTCGATTTTCTCCTTTGCCTTGCCTGCGTACTGAATCATCTGAATTTAACCCAACAATCAAAACATCCCCTTTGTCGGCAGCTTGTGCTAAATATTCAACGTGTCCTTTATGTAAAATGTCAAAACAACCATTGGTAAATACAATTGTTTTACCTTGTGATTTCAACACGTCACTCAATGATTTAATCTCATTTAAACTGACAGTTTTTGATGATATTTTACTTAAATTATTCATTTTTTAGTTTTAAGTTATTCGCATTGATTAGCATTGAAACTAAACCTAAAATAATCATTAAAATAGTTTGAGATGACCACATTATCCAACCTAACGCTAAGGCTTGTGGGGCGATTAATGTGTCGTTTAAAGGTAAATAAATCGATATAATTATCCCGACAAAAGCGGGGTAAACACCAATCCCCCCTTGAACAACAATCATCCCTAAGGTTCCTGCAACAAAGCCAGCAAGCATTGCATCAATTCCTAAATTTGCTGTTGATTCAAGTGAGTAAAAGCAAATTGAAAACATACCAACATACATGAGCCATATAAATAAAGTGTGCCCTAAAAATGGCAATTTATCTTTAGACTTGAAAATGGAAAAAACACCTTCAAAAATTCCTTTTACTAATTCAATAATTTTTTGGCGAATGGACTTTTTAAGAATAAACAAAACAACACCAACAATAAATCCTAAAATAATACCCCATTTTATTATCGACCCTAAAATCGTAAAAACCAATGTGTCTCCACAGCCAATGTCTCCTGAAGCAAAATCGTTTTTAGCTTGAACAAATAAATCTAACTTGTCATACTGTAATGAGATGGCAATTAGAGTGACAACTCCTAACATGACTAAATCAAAAACGCGTTCAGCAACAATAGTTCCAAATGTTTTTTCAAATGGTATTTTTTCTGTCTTTAAAAGAACGCCTGCACGAGAAGCTTCACCTGCTCGCGGAAAAGCTAAGTTTACTAAATAGCCAATCATTAAGGCATGGTAAGAATTCCAAAAAGAAACTTTATAACCTAAAGGGCGCAACAAATAACGTTGTCTATATGCACGACTCGCATGACTTAACCATGCAATAACAAGTGACAATACTACCCATATATAATCTGCTTCTGAAAAGGCTTTAAATAAATCTAATTTTTGATCATCACAAAGAGCATCATAAAACAACCAAATTAAACCAAATCCAAAAAGGATTGGAACAGCTAGTTTTATGATTTTTATGATTTTATTTTTCAAGTTATTTAAAGAATTAATCTAATAAGTTTGTGGTTTCATTAGGAAATGCTAAAGTAGGTTTAAAAGATTTAGCTTCTTCAAAGTCCATATAACCGTAGCCTATTATTATGACTATGTCACCAACGGCACAACGTCTTGCAGCTGGTCCATTTAAACATATAACACCAGACTTACGTTCTCCTTTTATCACATAAGTTTCAATACGTTCACCATTATTACAGTTAACAATTTGAACTTTTTCCCCTTCAATCAAATTGGATGCATCCATTAAATCTTCATCAACGGTAATACTACCTATATAATTTAAGTCAGCTTCTGTAACGCTAACCCTATGTATCTTTGATTTTACTACTTGTATTTTCATTCTGTACTTTAAAATATGTTGCAAAAATAGGTATTTTTTAATTTACACCTCTCAGCACAATATAAAATAACAATAAATAATCGATTTATTGTTTATTGACTCATTAAATATGATTTGATAAACCCATCTAAATCTCCATTTAAAACTGCATCTGTATTATTATTTACAAAATTTGTTCGGTGATCTTTAACACGCCTATCATCCAAAACATACGACCTAATTTGTGACCCCCATTCAATTTTCTTTTTCCCCGCTTCAATTTCGGTTCGAGCTTCCAATTTTTTACTCATTTCAATTTCATGCAGCTGAGACTTTAAAAGTTGTAAAGCTTTTTCTTTATTCCCTAATTGAGAACGCCCTTCTGAATTTTCAATAACAATACCACTTGGTTTATGTCTTAAACGAACTGCTGTTTCAACTTTGTTTACATTTTGCCCACCTGCGCCACCAGAACGAAATGTTTCAAAAGTGATGTCTGCAGGATTTATTTGAATATCAATAGTATCATCAACCAATGGGAAAACATAAACAGACACAAAAGATGTCATTCGTTTACCTTGCGCATTAAAAGGGCTAATTCTAACCAATCTATGAACGCCATTTTCACCTTTTAAATAACCATAAGCAAAATCTCCAGAAATTTCTAAAGTGACCGTTTTAATACCGGCAACATCACCTGCTTGGTAATCTAATTCTTTAAGTTTCATACCGTTTTTTTCGGCCCACATTATATACATTCGCATTAACATAGATGCCCAATCACAGCTTTCAGTACCGCCTGCACCTGCTGTAATTTGTAATACAGCACTTAATACATCTTCTTCTGCCGATAACATGTTTTTGAACTCAACTTCTTCTAACGTTTCAACGGCAAATCGATATGCTTCATCAATTTCTTCTTCATTTCCTTCTCCCATGTCGTGAAACTCAATTAAAACTTTTAAGTCATCTACTTGATTGTGAATTGAATTGTATGAATCTACCCAATACTTTTTATTACGTATTTTTCTCATCAACTTTTCAGCTTCTTTTGGGTCGTTCCAAAAGTTTGGGTCTTGAGTTTTTAGCTCATCCTCTTGTAATTCAATATTTTTTTGATCGATTTTTAAATAAGTTTTTAGTTTTTCAACCCTTATTTCTAAATCTTTAAGTTGATCTTGTGTTATCATTTGTATTCCTTAAAAGTCAATCTAATGCGTAAAAATAGAAATTTTATACAGAATAGATGCTCAAATTGACTGTTTAATAAATTAAGTAAAACTATTTATAAAAGAAACAAGGCTATATTCAAAATAATTTTAAATTTGTGACTCAATAAGAAAATAAAAATTTAGAAATGAATATACCCACAGATTTAAAATACACTAAAGACCATGAATGGTTAAAAATAGATGGAGATTTAGCAAGAGTTGGGATTACCGATTTTGCACAAAAAGAATTGGGAGATATTGTTTATGTTGAAATTGAAACAGAAGGAGAAACTTTAGATAAAGAAGAGGTTTTTGGTTCGGTTGAAGCGGTTAAAACGGTATCTGATTTATTTATGCCTGTTGGTGGAGAAATTATTGAATTTAATGAAGAGATTGAAGGTGCTCCCGAATCTGTAAATGAAGACCCTTATGGTAAAGGATGGATGGTTAAAATTAAACTTTCTGATGCGTCTGAAATTGAAGGATTATTGTCAGCTGACGATTATAAAGCGTTAATTGGATAATAAAATAAATCATTTGTGGTGGCTAAGTTGGTTAACCACAATTGGAGTGTTAAGTTTTATGCCGGGAGATAAACTACCCGAAATTAAATTTACACTGTTTGAAATTGATAAAATTGTACATTTTGTGCTTTATTTTATCTTAGTGATTTTGATGAGTTTTTCTTTTTTAGAAAATAATTCAACAAAAAATGAACCTTTTTTAAAAAGGATTGTATTGATTATTGCGACAGGGATTTTAATAGGTTCTTTTATTGAGATTATACAAGGTAGTTTCATCCCAAACAGAGCTTTTGACATCTTTGATATTGTAGCAAATAGTATTGGAACTTTTATAGGAATGATATTTTTTGTTAAAATTCGTTTAAATAAATTGAAAATTTGGTAAGGTTTTTGTAACTTTACCTGCAAACTTTTACAAGTTATGAATAGTAAAAAATCAAAAAATGCCGATTTAGAAAGAATGCGGTTTGCATTTAAGTCTCTCGGAATGATACTAGCAGGAGCTGTTGTATTAATGGCTTTTACATTTCGTTCAATTGAGTTAAAACCACTTTTAGCTTCTGCAGACGACAATAGTAATAAGATGGAAGAGGAAATTGTGGAAGAGTTTAATATGCAAGAGCCACCTCCACCACCTCCACCAGAGCCAGTACAAGCTCCACCTCCAGTAATTGAAGAGGTTGAAGAGGTTGAGGATGATGTTGAAGTAGAGGTTGTTGAGACTGTTGATAAAAGTTTAATTGACTTAGATGCTGATTTTGAAGAAGAAGAAAAAGTAGAACAAACTCAAATTTTTGATGTTGTTGGACAAGATCCTGAATTTCCAGGAGGAGCAGGTGAAATGGCATCTTTTATTCAAAAAACTTTTGAGTACCCCGAAATGGCTCGTGAAATGGGTGAACAAGGTACAGTTTGGGTTGAATTTGTTGTGTTTTCTGATGGTTCAATTAAGCAAGTAAAAGTTGTAAAAGGAGTTTCTGAATCTTTGGATAAAGAAGCAATTAGAGTAGTAAAAAGAATGCCGAAATGGAAACCAGGTGAACAAGCTGGTAAAAAAGTAAACGTTCGCTATACGATTCCAATTAAAGCAATTTTAGGTTAATAATACCGATTAAAAACAATATTTCTTATTATATTTATCCCGATTAGAATAAATTTTAATCGGGATTTTTTTATGCAAAATTTAGAAAACATACTCCAGCAACAAATTGATATAGATTCAGCAGTGATTTTAAAATTAATTTCATGTATTGATTTAACAAGTTTAAATAACACCGATAACGAATTAGATATAATTAAACTGGTTAACAAAGCAAATAATGGGTATAAAAATACATACCCAGCAGCCGTTTGTGTGTTTTCAAATTTTGGAGATGTTACCAAGTCAAATGTTAATTCCAATATTAATGTAGCTGTAGTTTCAACTTGCTTTCCGACTGGTCAAACGATTCAAAAAGCAAAATTATTTGAAATTGATTGCGTAAACGAAACAAATGTAGATGAAGTTGATATTGTGATTAACAGAGGTGTGTTTTTAAAAGGAGATTTTGAATACGTATCCAATGAAATATCAGAAATAAAAAAACGGCTGCCCCAAAAACACCTTAAAGTGATATTAGAAACTGGTGAGTTAAAATCAGAAGAAAATATTAAAATAGCCTCAAAATTGGCAATGGAGTCTGGTGCAGACTTTATTAAAACATCAACGGGTAAAATGAATGTTGGTTCAACACCTGAAGCAGTGTATTGGATGTGCCAAGAAATTAAAAGTTTTCATTTAGAAAGTGGGCTTAAAATCGGTATAAAACCAGCGGGAGGAATCCGAAACCTAAAAGATATAATGGAAATTTATAAGATTGTGCGTTCTGTTTTAGGAGAAGAATGGCTGACACCTAAATTGTTTAGAATTGGTGCAAGTTCATTATACGACAATTTGATTAAGGAACATGAAACACGATTTGGTTCATGATTAAAACTTATATTCCAACAATCATTAAAGCGTTAGAGAAAGCCTCTGCAAAAATAATGGAGATTTATGCCCAAGATTTTGAAGTCGAAATAAAAGCAGATAATTCTCCTGTTACAATTGCTGATAAAGCATCAAGTCAAATATTAATGGATGCGTTGTCAGGATTTAATATCCCCATTATTTCGGAAGAAGAAGAAAAACCAAAATTTGACAACAGAAAAAACGAAAAATTAATTTGGTTGGTTGACCCTTTGGATGGTACAAAAGAATTTATAGCAAAAAACAATCAATTTTGTATATGTGTTGCTTTGGTTGAAAATGGAAAACCAATTTTAGGATTTATTGCAAATCCGGTTACAAAACAAATATTATTTGGCGGTAAAAACATTGGTGCATTTGAAATTTCTTTTGGCGAAAACGATATTTATAACCAAAAATGGAAAATTGAGCCTTGCAAACCAAATAAAGTGAAAGTTTTAGCGCATTCAAACGCTCCATTTTCAGAATTATCCCTTAAATTCTTAAAGGATTTTGAACAACAGTTTGGTGAATTTAAAATTATAAGAAAAGGGAGCGCTTTAAAATTTATAGATTTGGTGACTGGAAAAGCCGATTTTTATATTAGATTAGCACCAACAATGGAATGGGATATAGCAGCAGGTCAAGCTATTTATGAAGTGGTAGGTGGTGAAGTTGTAAACTTTTACAACAAAATTGAATTGAATTACAACAAACAAGAGTTAAGAAATCCACATTTTTTAGCAAAATTAAAAAGTATTAAACTCGACAATAATGAGTAAAAAAATAGCATTAATTACAGGGATTACTGGGCAAGATGGCGCATATTTAGCCGAATTATTATTAGAAAAAGGTTATGTAGTACACGGCATAAAACGTAGGTCGTCTTTGTTTAATACAAATAGAATAGATCATCTTTACGTGGATAAACATGAAAAAAACGTAAATTTTTTCTTGCACTATGGTGATTTAACTGATTCTTCAAATTTAATTCGATTAGTACAAGAAATTAAACCAGACGAAATTTATAATTTAGCAGCAATGTCGCATGTGGCTGTGTCGTTTGAAATGCCAGAATATACTGCAAACGCTGATGGAATTGGAACACTAAGACTTTTAGAAGCCATTAGGCTGTTAGATATGGATAAAACAGTAAAGTTTTACCAAGCGTCAACATCTGAATTATATGGCAAAGTGGTTGAAACGCCTCAAAGTGAAACCACACCTTTTTATCCACGTAGCCCTTATGCTGTTGCAAAATTGTATGCATTTTGGATTGTGAAAAATTACCGTGAAGCTTATGGAATTTATGCATGTAATGGTATTTTATTTAACCATGAAAGTCCGCTTAGAGGTGAAACTTTTGTAACACGTAAAATTACAAGAGCGGTTGCAAAAATTAAATTAGGACTGCAAAATCAAATGTATTTAGGGAATTTGGATGCCAAAAGAGATTGGGGACATGCCAAAGATTATGTTGAGGGCATGTGGCGCATGTTACAGCAAAACAAAGCAGATGATTATGTATTAGCAACCGGAGAAACACACCCTGTTAGAGAGTTTGTAACATTGGCTTTTAAAGAAGTTGATATTGATGTAAAATGGGAAGGTGAAGGCATAAACGAAAAAGGGATTGATGCAAAAACTGGAAAAACTTTAGTTGAAGTTGATGAAAAATATTTTAGACCAACTGAGGTTGAGTTGTTGTTAGGTGACCCTACAAAGGCTAAAAATGAATTGGGGTGGAGCCATCATTATTCGTTTCAAGAATTGGTAACCGAAATGGTTCAGGCCGATTTAGAATTATTTAAAAAAGATCAATATTTAAAAGCAGGTGGTCATAAAACCTTAAACCAATACGAATAGTGGAAAAACAAGCTAAAATTTACGTTGCAGGACACAGAGGAATGGTGGGGTCTGCCATTATTCGACAGTTAAAATCAAATGGATTTACAAATATTGTTTACCGCACTTCATCTGAACTTGACTTACGAAATCAACAAGCCGTAAACGCTTTTTTTGAAGCAGAAAAACCAAACTACGTATTTTTAGCTGCCGCAAAAGTTGGAGGAATACAAGCAAATAATTGTTACCGTGCAGAATTTTTGTACGATAATTTAATGATTTCAACCAACATCATTCATGCAGCTTATCAAAATAAAGTAACAAAATTATTGTTTTTGGGGTCGTCTTGTATTTATCCAAAATTAGCCCCACAACCTTTAAAAGAGGAATATTTATTAAGTGGTTTTCTAGAGCCTACAAATGAACCTTATGCCATAGCAAAAATTGCAGGTATAAAAATGTGCGAAACCTATTTTGACCAATATGGAGCCAATTTTATTTCGGCTATGCCAACCAATTTATATGGTCCAAACGACAATTATGACTTAAATAATTCTCATGTTTTGCCCGCTTTAATCCGTAAGTTTCATCAAGCTAAAATAGATGATTTACCGAGTGTAGAAATTTGGGGAACAGGTTCGCCTTTACGTGAATTTTTACATGTTGATGACTTAGCTGAAGCGTGTTTGTTTTTAATGGAAAATTATCAAGACAAACAATTTGTTAACTTAGGTTCAGGTACCGAAATATCAATAAAAAATTTAGCATTATTGGTTAAAAAAATTGTAGGTTTTAATGGAGAACTAACTTTTAACACCGACAAACCAGACGGCACACCACGAAAATTAATGGATGTGTCTAAACTAGCAAAAGCGGGTTGGTCTTATAAAATTGAGCTAGAAGACGGCATTAAATCCGTTTATGCAGATGTTTTAGCAAAGGGTGTTTTAAATCATTAAAATAGGACTAAGTTCAAGAAATTGATTTTTTCTTAATTAAGATTTCCTTTTTAACAAGTATCTATAAGTTAAACTTCCGTCACTACTATTTACAACGTAATTATTAACGTATTCCCACCCATTTTCACTTAAAAAGTTTAAGGCTTCTACCATAGTGTTGAATGCATAATTTTTACCTTCAGCGTTTTTAATTGTTTGTTGTTTCCACGACATTTTTTGTCCATAGTCAACATATACTTTAATTTTAAAGGGGTTTAAAATTTTCGCAGCTCCAATTAGTTCGATATATTGAATGTCTAAATCGTTAATGTTAACGTCATTTACAATAACTTGTGATTTAGCAGTAAACCCAAAAATTACAAGTAGTAATAATAATATGATTTTTTTCATTTTAAAATTTTTATGATTATTCTAACCAAATATAATCAAATTATATTTAAATCAAACTTAATAAAAATCATAGTTATATTCATCTACAAAAGTTGAATGTTTCTGAACCCTAACTTCAGACATTTTTAAATCATTGGTATAATGATATAAGGTTATATTCCATGTGTTTTTCCATTTGTATGCTTGTTTAATCATTTGTTTATGGCCGTTATAAATAAATTCAAAAGCAGAATAAACATTGCCTTTTTTGTCATAATTAATTGTTTTTGATCCCTGTTCAGTTTTAAAAGATTCTTTAATTAATTTTCCGGCTTGGTTATAGGTGTCCATTCTTACCCAAATACTATCCGATTTAAAAGTTGTTTTCGTTTTTGTTAATTCTCCTTTTTGGTTGAATTCTCGGTTCCAAACAATCCTATTTCCGTTGGGGTCAATTTCTTCTTTGATACAAATAGTCGATAAATCTTTATGTTTGACATTTAACAATTCTCCTTCTGGTTTACAATCATAATTCCAAACATATTTAATTACTCCCTTTTCTTTATAAATCGTTGATTTTTTTTCACCACCATCATAAAAAGTATGTTCAAGTGATTTAGTTGGTTTTGATTTATCTTTTTCAAAAATTTCTTGTAGGCTGATTTTGTCAAACAAATTGTATGTCATTTTTATCCCATTATATTCACCTTTATAGTTATAAGACTCACGTTCAATTAATCTTCCTTTATCATCATATTTGAATACAGAAGGCCAATGTTGTTGTTTTGGATTTGTAGTGAGTATTTTTATAATATTTCCATTTGTATCATAGGTATAATTGATGGTATTTACTTTTGTTTTGTTTGTTCTTTTTATTTCAATAATTCGACCTTCAGTGTCAAAATTTTGTAAAGATTTATACTGCTTGCCTCCAGAATAAGAAGTAATTGTTCGGGATTTAACCTTGTTTTTTTTCAGTTTATCTTTTTCGTGCAAAATAGTTTGAAGTTGATAGTCTGTGTAACTGTAAATACTACTCCAACTACTAAAACTACCTTTCGTAATTTTAGTCATGTCTTTTTGACTAAAACTTAAAGAACTTATTGTTAATACAAGTAATAGTACTGCTCTTTTCATGCTGATTTGATTATGGATTTATGCGATTATAATGTCAATTGTAAAATTGGTTACAGGATTTAATGTTAAATAAAATTGGTTAAACAACATTTTTAACTTACTTTACGTTACCATTATGTAGAAATTAGTTATATTGACTTATGAGGTTAATTATTTGTATTGTTAGTGTATTAATTAGCA
>Ga0316206_1001411_pt1 | contig 21280 bp, 27 predicted proteins | sample 6monthpyrite_MG_FD_204942 | JGI IMG/M metagenome (GOLD analysis project Ga0316206, IMG submission 204942) | Microbial mat bacterial communities from mineral coupon in-situ incubated in ocean water Damariscotta River, Maine, United States -... | ecosystem: Environmental > Aquatic > Marine >... | reverse complement strand
GCGAACAACCCATTATGGCCCGGCATCAACGTATGCCAACTTAAGAGGCCGAATATACGTATGCAGTCGAGCCAACAGCCATTAACAGATTACTTGCAAACGAGGAGGAGTCCATATACGGACATTGGCCTGCTCATAAGAACAGGCCATAATCAAGTCACCAATTTACTATCGCTTCAATCGATCCAGTGGACTATCCACATGTTTGTAGTCAGGTGTAATGTGCGTATAGATCATTGTCGTCTCAAGATTTTTGTGTCCTAACAATGTCTGAATAGTTCGTATATCCGTTCCTGCTTCCAGTAGGTGACTTGCAAAACTGTGCCGCAGTGTATGGGGTCCGACATGCTTGTAAATGTTAGCTTGCTTAACCGCTTGTTTGAATGCCCGTCGTAAGGTGCTTGGAGAAGCATGCCATCGCGCCAATTTATCGGTATCCAGCCAGGGGCGTTTCAGTGTTGAAGGAAAAAAATATTGCCATGCAAATGATTGAGAGGCCGAGGGATATTTTACATACAAGGCATTAGGCATGGGCGCATAGCCATTTCCTTGCAGTAGGTCATTCTTGTGTAACTGTGTAACTGTGTAACTGTGTAACTGTGCAACTTTCGTTAAATGCATTCGTAATTCTGGCATTAGAACTTCAGGCATGAGCGTAGCACGATCTTTATTACCTTTCCCTGCACGAACGTTAATGGTTCGCTGCTCAAAATCAACATCTTTGACTCTGAGAGTCGTACATTCAGTGACTCATAGACCTGTACCGTATATTAATTCGGCTATAAGACGTGTCGTCCCCTTCATGCGAACAAAGGCGGCTTCTATTTCCCTAGCGGACATGACCACGGGAATGGTTTTATAGCGCTTAATCCGTCGTAGTTTATCAAGATCGGGCATTGGCTCTTTAAACACTTCGCGATACAGAAAAGCAATGGCATTCAAGGCTGCCGATTGTGTACTGGCTGAAACTGAACGTTTATTAGTCAAATGATTGAGATAGGCTTCAATTTCCTTTTGACCCATATCTTTAGGATGGCGCTTGTGATGAAACAAAATGTATTGCCGAACCCAGAAGACATAAGATTGCTCAGTTTTTGGGCTGAAATGCTTCTGTCGGCAAGCAGTGCGGATCTGGTCTAAAAGGCGGGGTTGTTTAAGTTCAGTGTTGGTACCCCATAATTTTCCTCCAAAAAACACAATTTTGAACCTGTCACGATTAAATTGGAAGCTTAATAGTGAAAAAATCGCTATGTTATTGATTTATTGGTATAGTTTTTAAAAGGTCGAGATCTTGTTATAAAGGAATAACGAGACATGGGGTCTCGTTAATACGACTGTTATACCAAATAAAAAATATGTCATATTCCGAAGAACTTGAAGAAATAAAAAAATTAAGAAGGCGTATTATTTATCCTGATGCACTTCTTATCATATTATGGGCAGCAGGTTACGGGGTAACATTTGTTTATGCACCTTTAGCGCCGTTGTTTGGTGTAGCAATTGGAATTCACATATATAAAAAATTTAAAAAAGCAGCACATGCTCCATGCCCACAATGTGGAGAGCCATTCGGCACAACAGCAAAATGGCCTATTGGTTTCGGTACGCTGGAGTGCCAGAATTGTAACCTGGAGTTATATCAATCAAAAAAGGTATAACAAGGCGTTTAAACCGCTGTGCAAAAAACGCACAGCTCGGACAATTACCCGCTCGCTTTGCTTGCGTGTAATTGCCGTTTAACTAGTCGTTATGTGTAAAATAAATAAAAAACTTTTGGCTTTGCATATAGTTATCAGCTTAATTATTGGTGGTGTAGTTTCATACTATAGTGAAGCAAAGTGGCTAGCAGCCGCATTTTGGGTTTCTGCTGCAATGTATATAAACGGTTCTATCGCATACGCAGAAGATGCAAGGCCAGGTGGCTTCGATAATCCTGATGGAAAAACACCTTCAAACTTAACAAAAGGTTGGGGTGCATCAAAATTTGCTTTAAGTTCGTTAGGTATAACCATAGCATTAGTTGTAATAGGTTACTTTTTTCAGGTGTCTTTATAAATGTACTTATTAGCAAGCGCACATAAAAAGGAATAACGAGACATGGGGTCTCGTTAATACGACTGTTAGAAGACAATGAAAATTTCCCTAGATTATAGATATTTACTAATAGGCTTTGTACTTCTTACTTCTGGCTGTACAAAGGTACATGAAGTTACATTAGATAACCTATCGAACTCATGGCAACAAGAGTTTCAAAGCTCGACCTTGCCATTTAGTGGCAGTCAGATAAAAGTAGAAGTCCTCGGTAGTGTTGATGGAAGAGCATCTATTTCAATATTTCCATCTATGAAGTCAGAAAAAAGTTTAAAAACAATGTCGATTGGGCCCGGTAACTTTGTATTTACCTTTGAAGAATTAGAATTCTGGGGAAAAACTTGTTTTTTAAAATATAAACCCGAACCAGGCACAATTGGTTCATTTAATGTAAAAGTAACATTCGTTGGTGGCTAAATGTCTTCTAACAAATCGTCTATGGACGCCTAACCGCTTCGCGGTTCTAGGCGCCACTTAACCCAAATGTTAGAAGGCAATTATGAAATATTTTCTCTTAATAATACTTTTCCTAAGCTCGCAATTTGTAGCAGCTTCCGAGGGGTATAAGAAAATCACCACAGTGGAAGGTGTTGTTATAAATGTTAAAAAGATTAGGAGTAGCCGTTCTCTTCCCCATGCATTTTATGATCAGGCGACTTCCTCTATACCTAAGTTATATCCAGAACATGAGTTTTATGCGAAAAGGCGGTATGGTCGTTTAGGAAAAATAGAATATTCAATTGTATGTTATAAAGAGTCGAAAAATTTAAGTAAAGTAATAATATCAGGAACAGCAGTTTTAAATAATGAGGCATGGACATTTGAATCATATGCTTCTGAACACTCATTTGGTGATAAATTACTTATAGTGTTAGAGGCTATCGAAAAATTACCTTCTAAAAAGGAATAACGAGACATGGGGTCTCGTTAATACAACTGTTATGTTTAAAAAAGGAATTTAAGTGATAGAAACTGTAACGAGTACAAATTTAAGTGAAGTACTACCTCTTTTTAAAGAGTACCAGGTATTCTATGGCGTCAAAAATATAGATAATCATAAAAATAAATTATTTTTTTCAAAATTCGCTAAAAGTAATGATAATGGTATTCTTCACATATACAGATTAAATAAAGAAGTAATTGGCTTTACAACAATTTATAAAGGATTTTCAAGTACAAGAGCAGAAGATGTAGCTATTTTAAATGATCTCTACATTCAACCTAAACATAGAAAAAATGGCTATGCTAAGGAATTAATTAATAATGCTCTAAAAACAGCAAAAGAAATGGGGCTGTCACGTCTTCAATGGTTAACATCAGAAGATAATGTTAAGGCTCAACATCTTTATAATAATCTTGGAGTAACTAAAAGTTCATGGTTATTTTATGCAAAAGAAACATAAAAAGGAATAACGAGACATGGGGTCTCGTTAATACAACTGTTAGCTTCAAAGGATTCATGATTAAACTAATAAGACTATTTCTTATATTTATACCGTTATTTATTGCTAGCGTAACAATAGCGGAAAATTTATTGACGCCATTAGATGTTATAAATCAAGAGAACCAACTAGTTCTTTCCGATGGTAGCTCGATATATATTTTGAAAAAAGGTGGATCATTTGAATCGGGGCCACATGGTGTGAGTGGACGCACAATAAAAGGCATCTGGAAGGAGCATAAATCTGGTGGATATCTTGTAGAGGGGAAATGGAGCTGGATTAATGGATTATCACCACCAAATGATTTTAGGAGAATGGTTCTTCATATAAATTTTATTTCTGATGAAGCTCAAGAAATATTATCATTACAGTACGGTAAAATCAGACTTAGAAAGGCATACTTCATTATCGATTCAATTCAAAGGGTGCCGAAATAAAAGCTAACAAGCGACTGTGATTAAAATCAACCCTGCAACTATAAATATTTATGACATATTCCATTCCCTATCATCACGCACCATGGCATTTAAAATGGTGATCATTTTTCGCATGCATGCAGTTAAAGCGACTTTTTTATGTTTACCTTGCGCAACGAGACGATTATAAAATTCTTTCATGATCGGATTATGTTGAATCGCTGACATCATTCTCATGTAAAGAACTGTCCGTATAGGTGCTCGTCCACCTTTTATTCGTCTTCGACCTTTCATGTAACCACTGTCACGATTGAACGGTGCCAGTCCTGTTAAAGCCGCAATTTGGCGGTGTGACAGTTGACCAAGTTCAGGTAGTTCGCCGAGTAATGTGTAAGCGATACCATCACCTACGCCAGGAGCAGAACTAACTATTTCATACACACGCTGCCATTCAGAAATTGCAGAAACTTCTTTTTCGAGTTGCACATTGACCCATGCAATATCTTTGTTGAGTAGTTTGAGAAGACGACGATGAGATGCCGCAAGGACTTTAGGCGCTTTATGTAAACGATTTAATTCTTGTGTACGTGTTTCGTTTAATTGTCGCTTGCGTGCTAGTAAGTCTCTGACAAGTCTTACTTTTTTACTTGGCAGCGCTCGCGGTTCAGGTTGTAAAACAACACCGAACTGTGCAATAAGTTTCGAATCAATTTTATCTGTTTTAGCCATTATCCCTTGTGCTTTAGCGAACTGACGGACTTGAATCGGTTGTACGACAATCACTAGCAACCCTTTTTCTGCGCAGGCTTCAACAAGATTTCGTTCGTAACCTCCCGTTGCTTCTACAAGCACACGTGTGAGTTGATAACGATTAAGCTGTGATATTAGTTTTTTAATATCTGTTAATGTATTTGACGCTTGCCAATGTTTATCAAGCTCATAAATAGTGATATCGAGTGTATCTTTACCAATATCTATCCCAATGTTTCTTTCATTATTTCTATTGTTTGCATATGTGGTTGTATTCATATCTCACCCTTGCTACATTCGGGCTCGAGGCCCTTTCGACTGTTCGAGTTAAAAGTTAGAATCGGTATCACGCCCCAGCTTGTTAACGGGCTAGAAGTATTCTGCACTGGGCATTAATCGGGCTGTAATACCGAAAACCTGTTGCTGCAGGTTTGGGCCTCACTTTATCGCGTTGGAGATAATAATAAAATTATGATTTTTCAATCATACAAGCGCATAAACACAGATGGCGCAAAAAAACGCGCCACTGGTTATGCGAATCGTTTTTCAAATGTTAGCTAAGGAATATAGGTAGTGGTAATGAGAACCATTAAATTTATAACAGTTAGCGTAGTTGCAGTACTCATATCTCTATGTGTTATATTGTTTGTCTTTTGGCAGTATATTAATTTTTCCGAGACTGTTGTAAAGCAGATTAAAATAAAAAATGGTGGGTATATAGAAATTACTAGGACGCTGGATGGAGGAATGACTGGTCCTGGATATTTCTATTCAGTCTACTTTCGATTACGTGATAAGGAAAAATTTAGATTACTCACGGGTTGGAAGGGTCCAGAAACCATGGGCTTCGACGATTTGAAAATATTTGATAATAATAATTTGATAGTAATATACCGTTCTGGTGGTAATCGGCTGTATTCTCTTAACAAAAATATAAAAGTAGGCAATAATCAGTGGAGACCGATCTCATTGAACTTTCCTTACTCGAAAAGCTATTCATATTTAACGTTTTATTCTGGAATGACAACTCTTGATGAAGAAACGTTAATGCTCATTATGGATAGTCGAGAAGCTCTGAAAACCAACTTTAACTCTGCTTCAATAGTAAGATTTGATATTGAAACCAAAAAGTTAGTAGTTTCTTATCCTTATACACTTAAACGAGAGCAACTACTGTATTTTCAATTATCTGACTATGGGACAAGAATCAGGTTGCTGGAAATCAAGGAAAAAAAAATAGCTAACAAGCAAATAAACTCGGACGATTATCTCAGCGTGCAAACCCGCCCGCTCAGATAATCGCCGGTTATTAGGGCGTTATACTCAATAAAATGAAAAAAATCATACTAACAATTCTACTATTACAATTATCATTTTATGTGCAAGCAAAGAAATTCGATCCGCCAAGAATCAAAATTGAAAAAGCCATTGAAATGGCAAAAAAACACGCAAGAGAAAAATACACTGTATTCCCAAAAAATTATTTATTAACAGAAGTTACCTTTAAGAATATTTTTAATGAATATCAAGAAGCATATTGGTCAGTGAAATGGCACAGAATGCCAAGAGTAAAAGGTGCTTGGTTTCAAGTGAGGGTCTATAATAGTGGTAAAGTTGAGTTGTATCATGGTAAATAGGTATAAAAAGGAATAATGAGACATGGGGTCTCGTTAATACAACTGTTAGGCATGCAAATGAACGCAGACCAAATAATTAAAAGGGCGAAATTTCCGAAGGACCTGGATAAAGTACTCTGTATTTATAGAGATTACATTGGTAGTGCATCTGTTAATCTTGACTTTCAGGATAACGAGAAGGACTTTCGAAATTTAAGTCAACAATATTCAGGCAAAGACTCAGTAATATTTTTAGCTTGGTACAAAGGTAAGGTTATTGGGTGCGCCGCTTTTCGTCGAGTAAATTCAACTGAGTGTGAAATAAAACGAGTTTATGTGCGTCCCGCCGCTAGAGGAGGCGGTGTTGGACTCAACTTGATCAATACAGTAATAGAAAGCGCCAAAAAGAATGGGTATAGAAAAATATATCTTGATGTTTTACCGGAGTTTGATGTGGCAACGAAATTGTACGAATCTATTGGTTTTGAACCGACTGAGCCTATTACATACAACCCTGTTCCTGGTACAAAATTTTTGGGGCTCGATATAAGCAAAGATGCCGAACAAAAAGCTCAAGCCGACGCGCAAAAAGCGCGCTCGACTTAGCTTGGCGTTATATTCTTACGTGTGCTATAGATGAGAATTAATCCTACGAAAAAACGTATAATCATTACTCTTCTCTCTGCAATATTGGGGTCTGCGGCCCTGTTCATATTAACTGGGGGTATATTTTTTGAACATTTTGAAAGATATATGCCCATCAAATCCACCAAAGTAGTAAAGGGAGAATATATCCCTTATTTCGTCCCGGGCATAAAAGATGATACTTTGACCATAATTCCATTCCTGATTTATTTTCGTTCTGTCACTCCGGATTATAATGTAACCATCTCATTATCGGACAATACCTCTGTTCGAAACTACAATAAAATAAAATATGTGACGTTTAAAAAAATTCAAATAAGATTTGAAAAGGGAAAAAAACGGAATATTATTCCGGGCGATAAAGATATCCCGTATTATAGTCATCTAAGTAATGGTACTAAGCTCTGGAATCCGGTCAATGATAGACTATCCAGTAAAAAATTTATGGTATGCAAACATAGTTCAAAAGATTGCTTTGGTTTGATTGGATCAATTAATATAAAAAACAAAGGTCCGTTTACCGTAATTATTGAAGGAAGCTATGAAACGACTGCTGGGATAAAAAAAGATTATTATTATGAACAAAAGTGGTCACAAGAAGATCATATCTATGTAAGGATAGGATGGGGAAAACTTGCTTCAATTTAGGTCATATAATATAAAAAGGAATAACGAGACATGGGGTCTCGTTAATACAACTGTTATACGAAACCCGCAGATAAAATAAAAGATGAGACATATAAAAATTGTAGTTGTTTTAGCGTTATTTTTCTTATCGTCATCTTACGCATTGAGCGAAGACGAGCATATATTCGATATAATTATTGGTGAAGAGTCACAACAAACAATTACAGTGATGACTACGAATATAAGCAAGGAGAGAGCTTTGTACGGTCTCTCCGTCGAAAGACAAGAGTCTGACAAATGGATTCCTGTAAGAGGCGCATTATCATGCCCATGTCGTTCGTTATGCGCTGCGCTTGTCGCGCCAACGCTGGATATAAATAAAAGTGTTATGGCCCAGTGGAATTATTTGGACGATATGTGCGCCAAAGTAAAACCTGGATTCTATCGATTCGTTAGTTATGGAAAATGGAGTAAAAAGCTCAACAGAAATATTTTACGAGGCCGCTCTGAGCCGTTTGAAATAAAGTGAGTACGTATAACAAACACATTAAATACGCTCCCTTTGGTCCCCCGACGCTCGCAAGCTCGCGCGGTTTATGTGAGCGTTATACATTTAATAAAATATGCCATACGAAATAACATTCACAAAAAAGCTAGACTTCGGTAGCGAATCCAAGTATTTCAATGAATGCTGCTTTGGCGGTGACATTGTGGCGAACGAACTATTGCCTCTTGTTCAGGAAAGCTACCATGATATCCAGTCAGAGCAGGAAGACTGGGGATGGTTTATATGGTTTAAAAATAAAAATACTTTTTATGCTATAGACATCTTTACTGATGACCCACTAACCGGGGAATATCGAATTCATCTTACATCAAGGCATAAGAAAAAATCATTATTGTGGTCATCTGATGTTATTGAAGACACCCCAGAATTGGAGAATTTAAGAGAAAAAAGAAAGGTCCAATTAAGTAAGTTTTCTGCAAGTAATATCTTTATTGTTAAAGTTGATAGTGAATATAATCCAAAAGATGAGAATGTATGACAAGCCGCTCAGCTCGGGCAAAGTAAGCGTTGCTTCGCATCACTTACTTTGCCGGCTAGCTCGTCGTTGAAGTCCGCTTTCAAGAATAACTCACATATTCTTATTCCAGTCGAATGACAGCTTCGGGTTGAATTCTTCCAAATGAAGTTATTACATCGACGACTGCTTTCGCTTGCGGTTTCAACCGGTCAACGCAACACATTGATTAAATCGTTCTGCTGGTGTTTCAAAGTTTAGTGTTTTTCTTGGACGTTCGTTTAGCCTTCTTGCGACAGCATTCAGTTTTGTTTGTGAGTATATCGATAAGTCGGTCCCTTTTGGAAAGTATTGTCTTAACAATCCATTTGTATTTTCATTGGAACCACGTTGCCAAGGGTTCTGTGGATCACAAAAATAAACGTTGATATCCGTGGCCAAGGTAAAGCGTTTATGAGCAGCCAATTCTTTACCTCTATCCCACGTTAATGATTTATAAAGTTCTTGTGGTAATTTATGTGCGTGTTTGATTAATGCATTAACAACCGTTTCAGTTTTTTTGTCATCAACTTTAACAAGCATGACGTAGCGCGTGTGGCGCTCAACCAAGGTGGCTATTTGAGTATTATGGCTTCCCATTATTAAATCGCCTTCCCAATGACCTGGCACCGCACGATCCCATGCGGCTTTATCTGCCTGACTAGCGCGATACTTATTTAACCCACCATTACGATTAACCTCACGGCTGATCGTAGAAGGGGCACGATTGAGAGACGTTGCAATGATTCGGATAGATTGACCTTTTGCAATACCCCGCGAAATGTCTTCTCGTTCAGATAATGAAAGGCAACGCGATGAGCGACGACGTGAAGCAGGACGTATACCACCTGACTTAGAAATGATGCCTTCAATGGATGAATGGTATCGATCAAACAATCTTGCTATAGAACCTAGCGTCTCACCTTCCTGCCAGCGATCCCACATCAGCGATTTTTGTTCTTCAGTATAATAAATTCGAGTTCTTTGTTTCATTTTCAACATCCTCCTCTCTATCGTTAGAGTATAGATGTTGCATTGACCGGTTGAAACCGCACTGAAAAGCGGAAGTACAATAAAATTGTTTTTTATTATTTACTAAGAATAGAATTAAAAATATTTTAAGAATTAAATCTATGACAGCTTTTAAGTTGAAAGCTGTCACACATACTAATGCGATGTATGTCTCCAACGTGTCGATACTTGTCCATTAAACTAAGTTTTCGTATCTCTACTTATAATTAATTTTCTGTCTTATCATCGACAAGATGACATCGATAAATCATTCAGTCCGGAATGAAGCTGTCAGCTGAAGAACTATCTACCAATACTATAATATTCTATATTATTAGATTTCATAACCTTTGGTGTGTATTGATTACGTCCATCAAAGATAACCGGCTGTTTCAACAGTTCTTTAATGGTGTCTTTGTCGGCTACTTTAAACTGCTGCCACTCGGTCACCAGTACTAATGCGTCGGCACCTTTTAATGCTTCTTCTTTGGTTCCGGTTAAACGCAGGTCATCACGGTGTCCGTAGATTCGTTGGCACTCATCCATGGCTTCAGGATCATAAGCCTGAATACTGGCACCGGCTTCCCATAAGGATTCCATTAAAATCCGACTAGGTGCTTCGCGCATGTCATCGGTATTGGGCTTAAAGCTTAAACCCCAAATTGCAAACGTTTTTCCACTAAGGTCGCTGCCAAAATGCTGTTCTATTTTTGTGAATAAAACATGTTTTTGTTTGTAGTTCACCGCTTCAACGGCTTTAAGGATGTCGCAGTTAAAACCAATCATATCGGCAGCGCGTATCATTGCCTGAATATCTTTAGGGAAGCACGATCCTCCGTAACCACAACCGGGATAAATAAAGTGATAACCTATTCGGCTGTCTGAGCCGATTCCTTGTCTAACCGCTTCAATATCGGCACCAAATTTGTCAGATAAATTTGCAATTTCATTCATAAAACTTATCTTAGTCGCCAACATGCAATTCGCAGCGTACTTGGTAAGTTCGGCACTACGTACATCCATAACGATAATACGATTATGATTGCGATTAAAGGGTGCATACAATTCATGCATTTTTTCTGCAACCGTGTCATCACTGGTACCAATTATAATTCGATCAGGTTTCTGGCAATCACTAACAGCGGAACCTTCTTTTAAAAACTCAGGATTGGATACAACGTTAAAAGTCAGGTCTACCTGCCTTGCATCTAATATTGCTTGTATAGCTTGTTCAACTTTATCTGCCGTACCAACGGGAACGGTGCTCTTATTAATTACAATTTTTGAATCAGTCATATAATTAGCAATATTTTCAGCTACTTCAATAACGTATTGTAAATCGGCGGAGCCATCTTCATCGGGTGGTGTGCCAACCGCTATAAATTGGTATTCACTATATTTTATTCCTTCTTCGACACTAGTTGTAAACAATAAGCGTTCTTCTTTGTAATTATGTTCAACCAGAGAAATCAAACCAGGTTCATATATTGGAATGATGCCATTTTTTAAGTTTTCAATTTTAAACTCATCAATATCAACACAGCAAACATGATGTCCGGCATCGGCTAACACCGCCGCTTGTACTAACCCTACATAACCTACGCCAAATACTGTAACTCTACTCATTATTTATACTCGCAATTTTAAAATTGACTCATGAAATACTAACCATACAAAACGTGTTCATCGAAATTCTTAAACGCTTGTTCAAACAAATGGCCTTCAAATTGCGATACAATTTTTCCCCAACTCTGCCCCAGGGCATATTGACTTGCATTTTCTTTTATTTTTTCAAGAAAGGAATAATCATCTAGATAATGTCCGGCATTCGTTATGAATTCTTTTGAATCACCAAAATCAGCGAGGCGACCATTTTTATTATGTCGAATGTGCATTTTAGCGGCGGCATAATCATAAGCGACCACACCCAGACCACTAGCCATCGCTTCTAAAACAACGTTACCAAATGTCTCGGTCATACTGGGGAAAACAAATATATCGCTGGACGCGTAATGTTTGGCGAGCTCTTCGCCACTTTGCATGCCGGCAAAGATAAACGCTGGATGTTCTTTTTTTAATTTATTGAGCAAAGGGCCATCACCAACCAGAACAAACTTGATTAGTTTGTTTTTCTTTTGCAAGGCGTAGTACGTTTCAATTGCCAGGTTCAGATTTTTTTCTGCCGCGATACGACCAACGTATAGTAATACGGGTTCGTTACTACTACTAACGCCCCAGCTTTTACGTAACCATACATTACGCTTTGCTGGCGAGAAAAATTCCGTATCGACTCCACGACTAAGTACCGAAACGTTTTTAATATCCATACTCTCAAGCATATTTTTTTGCCCAACAGTAGGCGTCAATGTAAGATCGGTTTTATTGTGTAAGCTAACCAGATATTTAGCGACAATTTTTTCCAGCAAACCGACACCATAATGACTACTATATGAATGAAAGTTGGTGTGAAAACCGCTAACAACAGGAATACCAAAGCTATTCGCTATTTTTACAGCTTTCCAACCCAAGGGGCCTTCTGTGGCAACATAAATAACATCGGGGCATTGCGCACGCCATAATTTTTTCAAGAGTGTTTTAGAAGGCAGGCCGAACCTGGCTTCATTATACCCGGGTATTGCGATACCTCGCACCGGATGATAGGAAACATTTTTCGGTAGCGTTGATATATCCCTGTTTTTTGCTTCAGGACAAACCAATTGAATCGTGTGGCCAGAATTCGCCAACCCTCGTAACAAGTTACCGAGTGTCATAGCAACGCCGTTAATATCCGGCGCAAATGTTTCTGTTACAATCGTTATTAACATAATAACCTACCTATATTTGAATTTTCTCTTTATGCCTCTGCATAAAAACGATCATATCGTTTTCCTATTTCAACGAAAGTATAATTTTCTTGTTTGATGTTTCTGTTTAAGTTTTATGACAGTTTTATTAAATTAGTTCCTTCTTTCTTCTTTAATCCCTGATGTATAGCCAGAACGTTACAATCACACCAGTCAAAAAGAAAACCGTCATAAAACTGTCATGATTTACATGCAGTATATTCAGCACAACCGTTTAAAAACCTTATTGGAGAGTTACACCTTGAGAGTTAATATAGGAAGAATAAAGACGTGACTATAATTTTGTATGCTGTATATTTTTTAATAGGTATGTACCTGTTTCGTAAAATTCAGGTCCGGCTACGCTTATCAATGGCTAAACATCCCTCTCTCGCAGGCCATTCAAAAATGGCTCGACGGATAGCAAAAATTATTCCTGCTTATCAAATTGACAGTGACAAAATTTTCTCTACTGATAATGCTCCAGAAAACATTATTCAAAAAAGACAAACCGGATTTTTTCGCTTAGCCCAACATTTTTCTGAAGTCATGCCTAACACACTTGAGGCGGGTAGTGATCTTGCTGAAGGTATTTCAGATGTGGATTTTACCCGTTCTTACCGGGTCCCGTTTCAGTTTTCTCATTTCGTGAAAAAACATATTAAACTCGGTTCTCTCATTAGCGAGTCGAAAGGTACTCAGGTACAGGATCTTGATGCAAATTGGTCATACGACTTAACTGGATCTTATGGCGTCAATCTTTTTGGTTATGACTTCTATAAAGAATGTATGGCAAAGGGTTTACAACAAATTAAAAATCTTGGTCCGGTATTAGGTGCCTATCATCCGGTTATAGTTGAAAACGTAAAGTACTTAAAAGATATTTCCGGTTTAGATGAAGTTTCTTTCCATATGTCAGGTACCGAAGCGGTTATGCAAGCCGTTCGTTTAGCGCGGTATCATACTGGCAAGACTCATTTAGTTCGATTTTGTGGTGCCTATCACGGCTGGTGGGATGGTGTTCAACCTGGCGTTGGTAATCAACGTGACAATAGCGATATCTACACACTAAAAGAAATGGATAACGATACTTTAAAAGTACTTAAAACCCGTACAGACATTGCCTGTGTATTAATAAACCCGTTACAAGCGATGCATCCTAATATAAATCCACCCAGTGATGCCATGCTAATTGCAAGTAGTCGCACCGCCTACTATGATAAACAAGCTTATACCAAATGGTTACAACAATTGCGTGAAGTTTGCACGGAACGTGGCATTGTCCTAATCATGGATGAAATTTTTGTCGGCTTCCGCCTTGCTTATCGCGGTGCCCAGGAATATTTTTCAGTTAAAGCCGATATGGTTACCTACGGTAAAACATTGGGTGGAGGCTTACCCATTGGTGTGGTCTGCGGTAAACAGCACCTCATGAAACGTTATAAAGAAAATCGCCCGGCCAATATCTGCTTTGCCCGTGGTACTTTTAATGCTCACCCCTTAGTGATGGCTAGCATGAATGAATTCCTTAAAAAAATACAAGCTACGGAAATCCAGGCCGCTTACATTAATATCGACAAATTCTGGAACGACCGAGTCAGTAAACTCAATCAGCAATTAGCGGAAAAACAATTACCCGTTAAAATTGTTAACATGGTTTCTGTCTGGACTATTCTCTACTCTACTCCAAGTCGTTATAACTGGATGTTTCAATTTTACTTACGAGCACAAGGGCTAGCAATAAGCTGGGTCGGCAGTGGGCGGATTATTATGAGCCATGACTTTACGGATGATGACTATAATGAAGTCATAAAACACATTATCGCTGCAGCAACCGAAATGAAAAACGACGGTTGGTGGTGGCAAAGCCCGGACTTAACCAATAAATCCATAAAACGGCAAGTATTACGAGAGTTTGTCCACAGCATTTTCCAGCGTAAATAATATCTCTAGGCCAATAAAACTATCCATGAATTTTTTATATTTTGTATTCTTTGCTTATTGTCATACTCTGTTCATAAACAATACATAATCCGGTAATAATTTGCATCTAGACTCCGTTCAAACTTTAGGAGTTATCTAGATGTCTGTATATCTTGTAGAAAGAAACGAAGGGAGTTTACCCATATATCGCCAAATCAGGGATGTATTAGTAAATGAAATTCAGGAATTATATCAAGCCGGTGATTTATTACCGTCTGAGAATCAATTAGCTCAACGTTTCTCCGTTAACCGTCACACATTGCGTAGAGCAATTGACGAACTTGTTGCTGACGGATTTGTAGAGCGACACCATGGAAAAGGTATCTATGTTCTTGAACCGGCAATTTATTATTCCATAGGCACGTCGACCCGCTTTACTGAAACACTGCAATCCCAGGGGCGTAGCACGACTAGCCGAGTTTTGCGTAAGCAAGTAATCGAAGCGAGAGGAAGCGTTGCGTCACGTTTAGGCTTAACCGATGGTGAACAAGTTATATTCATCGAAACTCTCAGGACAGTAGAGTCCAAGCCTTTTTGTATTATCTCACACTTTATTCCATTCAATGGATTTTTAAAGGTGTTTGAACAATATGATACCGGATCACTGCATGAATTTTTAAAGACTCACTATGATATTAAATTAAAACGTGAAGAAAGCCTGATTAGTTCCGTATTACCTGAAGCTGCAGATGCCAGCTTACTCAATATGCCAAAACAAGCACCGGTGCTAAGAGTTAAGAGTCTTAATGTTTACCATAATACTAATATCCCATTTGAGTACGCAGTAACTCGATTTCGTGGCGATGCCACACAACTTTCAATTAAACCTTAAACCATTAAATATGAGGAATTCACAATGAAAATTAAAAATCTGATCGCTGTCTGCATCACTGCAGTTATGCTAACCGGAACGGTATATGCGTCAAACTTACCGGATGGTTCTAAAGCCCATCCATTACGCGTACTTATGGTACCGGCGGACACAGGTACCAATGATATCACTAAAGATTATGCGCCCGTATTTGAAGGCATTACAAAAAACTATGGTATTTACTTTGATATAAAAGCTGGCAGTAGTTATGCCGCTGTAGTTGAAGGTATGTGTAACAACCAGGCTGATATTGCATGGTTTGGTGCATCTACTTATGGCGAAGCCAATAAGAAGTGTGGTGTTGATCTATTAGCCGTTGATGTTAAGAAAGGCGATTCATCTTACTACTCCGGAATTTTTGTACGTAAAGATAGTGGCATTAATAAAATTAGCGACTTAAAAGGCAAGCGTATGTCTTTTGGTGATACCAGTTCTACATCATCGTTTAACTTCCCTGTTGCTATGCTGATTGCCGGTGGCGTTGACCCGGTAAAAGATCTAAGTAGAGTTATTATTGCCGGTTCTCACTCGGCTTCATTAGCCGCATTGTCTGCCGGTAAGGTTGATGCTGCAGCAGCTTCATATAACTCTTTTGGAAAAGCAACGACAAAAGGTGCGATTAATCCTACGTTATTTAAACCACTTGCCAAGTCACAAGCTATTCCTAATCCACCATTAGCAATGAACAAGGGTTTATCTGTTGCTTTAAAAGCAAAGCTACGCAAAGCATTTAATAATATTCATACCCAAATCGACCCGGCAAAGATTCGTGGTTACGGCGGGAAAAAAGTGGATCGTTATGATGCAGATTTTGACGAAACAAAAATCTTTGCTGCACTGGCTAAATTAGGCGCGGTTACCAAGCAAGTTAAAGAAGACATGATCGATAGAGCTGGTCAACGTTAATAGTTATATCATTTGTTAAAAGCAATAACCTGATAAGGGATGAATATTTCATCCCTTATCAATCTCATTAAAGAGGTTACAGCATGTTGAAATTCGAATCTGTAAGTCGCGTTTTTAGCGATGGAACCAAAGCAGTAGATAATGTTTCATTACATATTAAACCCGGCGAGTTTTGCGTTCTGCTCGGTCCATCAGGTGCGGGTAAGTCCACCCTGATGAATATGATTAATGGTATGGTCCAGCCAAGTAGCGGCAAAGTAAAACTGGGCGATTTGTTACTCAATAAAAATAATCTCATGACCATACAACGTCGTATTGGCATGATTCATCAGCAACTGCATTTAGTCCCGCGTTTATCCGTTTTGCACAATGTACTTGCCGGATTATTACCAACGACCGGATTTTGGCATAGTTTAATTAAATCATTTCCAATTGATAAGCAGCGCCATGCTTTTCAATTGCTGGACGAAGTTGGACTGGAAGAGAAACATCTTTCCCGACGTGCTTCAGAATTATCCGGTGGCCAGCAACAGCGTGTTGCGATAGCCCGAGCCTTTATTTCAAACCCTGAAATTGTATTGGCTGATGAACCGGTAGCCAGTCTTGACCCTGCAATGAGCAGAAGCATACTCGATAGTTTAAAAACGGCAGCTAAAAATCACGGCACTACGGTTATTTGTACTTTGCATCAGCTTGATTATGCGCTTGAGTTTGCAGACAGAATTATTGCATTGCGCGATGGCAAGGTATTTTTTGATGGCCCACCACACCAACTTGATAAAGAAACACAAACCAACCTCTATGATCTGGTAGCTTCATCAACTCAAAAACCAGAACGTGCAGCGGCGTGAATATTAAAATGAATACTAATACCGTTAAAGCGTGGCATAACTGGCAGCTGCATCAGGCGATTACGCCAAAAACACTTGTCATTGCATTTATTGTATTTGTTTTATTTTCAATTTCTGCACATAACACTCAAATTGATAAGGCCGCCGTTGAAACAGCAAAAGCAGGCTTATCCGCAGTTGGCATTGGAGAATCAGATGTTCTCGAAGGCGCATCACGTTTCATCAGCAAGGCCTTTCCTATTCAAATATCCCAACGGACCGCAGTAAATCGCTTAAATAAATTTGATCGGGATAACTTACCGTTGTTTAGTTACACCGAAATAGGCGAATATAGGGAATATGACGCGCTAACAGAAACCTGGACAGTCGAAAAATCCGAGTTTCTTGTCGAGCCGATTGGTTATTTAAAAAAAGTGCTGATTAAAATGCTGGAAACAATTGAAATGGGCTTCTGGGGTACCGTGATATCCATTGGTATTGCCTTACCCTTAGGAATACTGGCAAGCCAAAACTATAGTCCGCACCGTTTTGTTTATACCTTTGCCCGCAGTTGGTTGAGCTTTCATCGCGCCATGCCTGAATTGATCATCGCTTTAATATTAGTACTTATGTACGGCTTTGGTCCTGTTGCAGGTGTACTTGCCTTAGCCATTCATACCAGTGGTGTATTGGGTAAATTCTTTGCCGATGAAATTGAGAACGCCCCTCCCGGACCTCAGTTAGCGCTTGCCAGTTCAGGAGCGGCTTCATTAAAAGTTCTTCGCTACGCTGTTTTCCCACACGTCTATCCGGCCTGGATTGCTTATGTGCAATATATTTTTGAACGCAATATTCGTACTGCAACCGTATTGGGTATTGTCGGTGCAGGTGGCATTGGTATGGAATTAAAAGGTCGCTGGGATCTGTTTGATTACGGCCATGTTGCGACTATTTTACTGGCCATCTTTATTACCGTTGTTGTACTTGAATATTTTTCACAAAAACTGCGTAAACAGGCACTGTAACTATGCTGTCAGCTCAACTTTGTCAGTATTATTGACTCATAAAACTTATCTAGATATCTAGAAGACAGGATTGAAAATGATTAAACGAACAAATTGGGTTAGTGCACTAAAGACACTTCCCTTCAACGAACTTCTCGCGGCCACAACAGAATTATCGTCTGACTGGACTCTGCGACCAAAATCGATGCCCCAGTCAGGTCTGGGTATGCTGAAAATAAAAGAAAGTGCCTTTAACGAACAATTTTATTTAGGCGAGTTTTGTCTGTCTTCTGCCTGGTTAGAAGTAACAACGCCCGATGGACAAGTGGCCGAAGGCGCTGCGCAAGTGATGGATGATCGGGTGGAGTTAGCTGAAGCATTGGCATTATGCGATGCCATCTTATCGGCACAACTACCTGGTTGGGAAAAAATATCGAGCATGATAGAACGCGGCTTAATCATACGTGAAACAACACACAAAGAGCGTAAACAAATATTGGCGCGCACCCAGGTAGATTTTTCCTTACTGGATGATGCAAATGATAAAGGCAATGCCCATGTTAGTAATTGATCCCGTCTGGCAAGCCGATACACAACAGGCACATTTTCGTTTGTTACTGGATGCCATGGCATACCCTGGTCGATGTTTAATTTTTAAAACATTACCCATAGACGGCGGCCAGGTTGCACTCACCGTTTTATCGACCTTACTCGATGCCGAGGTATCACTTGCCGATCCACATAAGTTACTAAAAGACGACGATTGGAAAATGCTCCAGACGAATTCGGTAACCGTAGACGAAGCCGATTACATTTTATGTACTGGATCACAATTCACTCGTTTCACACCAAAGCTTGGCAGTTTAAAAAGTCCCGAACAATCAGCGACTATAATTTTGGTTGTAGACAAGTTGGGCGAAGGTGAACTGCAATTAAACCTGAGCGGCCCGGGAATTCAAGTTAATCAACTTTTATCAGTAACGGGTTTAGCACCACAATGGTTAGCACTGCGTGAAGAATGTAATGCTGCTTTCCCGTTAGGCATTGATCTTATTCTTATTGACGATACCCAAATCGCTGCACTGCCACGCACCACTAAAGTAGAGATTCTATAATGGGTTACGTAGCAATTAAAGGTGGCGGTCAGGCCATTGATGAAACTAAAAAAGTATTTGATTATTTACGTACCCGACAAAGTGATGACGCCTTACCGCTTGACAGTAACATTATTGAAAACCAGTTACGGCTTTTGCATAGCCGGGTTATATCCGAAGGTGGAGTCTATCATCCACGTTTAGCTTCAATTGCTATCAAGCAATCTCAGGGCGATACCCTCGAAGCCGCCTTTGCACTACGCGCTTATCGTTCAACACAACCCCGACTACTTGAAACGCCGCTGCATGATACCAGTAAGATGCGCATTACCCGCCGAATTTCATCGGCATTTAAAGATATCAGTGGTGGGCAAATGTTAGGGGCAACAACCGATTATCATTTACGTTTAATGCGTATGGAATTGTTAGACGAATCACCGGAAAAATTTCGAGCCATTGCCCAGCAATGGCTCAAAAATACCGCCATTGAAAATATTCCGGATACATTCCCGAAAGTGTTAGAAAGTCTTCGAGCCGAAGGTCTGTTACCACCTATTGACAAAAATCCAGTCGAACAAGGTCCTTTTGATATCACTCGTGAACCGCTTGTGTTTCCAGTTCCACGTTCAGCGGCACTTGCAACTATGGCACGAGGTGAACAAGGTTCATTGCTCGCGATTGCGTATTCAAATATGCGTGGTTATGGTGATGTTCATCCTACGGTTGCAGAGCTGCGGGTGGGGTACTTACCAGTACTCCTGCCTCATCCTATCACCGGCGAACGATGCGAAATTGGTGAAGTTGAAATAACCGAATGTGAAGTTGTTGCCATGTATGAAGAACCTGGTGATACAACGCCTCAAAATAAAGTACACAGTAATATGAATAAGTCCAAACCGACTTTTACGTTAGGCTATGGAGCCTGCTTCGGCCATAACGAAGTGAAAGCCATCAGCATGGCTATTCTGGATCGTGCCTTACAAAAAGGCATGGCGGATGGTCCGACCAATCCATCAGAAGATCCGGAATTTGTTTTATTACATGTCGATGGTATCGATTCAATGGGATTTTGTACGCATTATAAAATGCCCCACTATGTAACCTTTCAGTCCGACATGGATCGTCTGCGTGCAACCCAACAAAAAAGTAACCCTAAGGAATCTATTTAATGAGTGCTGCCTACCCTTTTGGTTTTCTTGACGAATATGCAAAAAAAGAAGTGCGGCGCACGACTTTAAAAGCGGTCGCTATACCCGGCTATCAGGTGCCTTACTCCAGTCGTGAGATGCCGATGGGACGTGGCTTTGGCACCGGTGGCTTGCAACTTACCTTAGCCTTGATCGGCGAAGGCGAAACACTCAAGGTCATTGACCAGGGCTCGGATGATTCAGTCAATGCGGTTAGCCTGCGTAGCTTTATCGAAATGACCTGTGCCGGGATTAATACCACCACTAAAACCGAGGAAGCAGATTTAATTCAATCACGGCACCGTATTCCTGAAAAAGATTTGCGCGAAGATCAACTGCTTGTCCTCCAGGTGCCCTACCCGGATCCACTGGTTGTTGTTGAGCCCTCTGAAGATAAGCGCAAGACACTCCATGGTGAAGCAGATTACTCACGTTTACTGGTTAAGCTCTATGAAGACATCGTTAAGTTTGACGAAATAACCATTTCACATCGCTATCCTACGCGAATTAATAATCACTACGTTATTGACTCCTCACCGATACCTCGCTGGGATGTGCCCAAACTACATCAGTCAAAGGCTCTGGTTTTATTTGGTGCCGGTCGCGAAAAGAAAATTTACGCCGTACCACCCTATACCAAAGCCGAACCACTGGCGTTTGAAGATGTGCCGTTCCGAGTTGAAAATTTTACCGATAACAATGGGCAACGTCGAAGCTGCCAGCGTTGCAATTGTACTAGCAGTTTTCTGGATGAATTTATTGATTCCACAACGGGCAAAAAAGTGTATCAATGCTCCGATACGGATTGGTGCGACACTCAGCAAAGTTTGAATCGATCAACTCAAGCCGCCACCGATTCTGAAAATGTTTCTAAAATTGGCGAGATTGCACATGGATAATATC
>Ga0316206_1001407_pt1 | contig 21342 bp, 16 predicted proteins | sample 6monthpyrite_MG_FD_204942 | JGI IMG/M metagenome (GOLD analysis project Ga0316206, IMG submission 204942) | Microbial mat bacterial communities from mineral coupon in-situ incubated in ocean water Damariscotta River, Maine, United States -... | ecosystem: Environmental > Aquatic > Marine >... | reverse complement strand
TATGCACTAACAAGCCACATGCAATCTTTAGATTTTTGAAATTTACATAGATCAGAACTTGCTTTATTCATGACCCAAGTCATTAATATCATGTTCATCACCATAATAATCCAAATGCTCGCTTTAGTAGTTATAAATTTATATACTTCAAGGTTGTGAATGTCTAAAATAAATCCATCCATATCTATAGCATTGTCTTTGTAGCCTAATGCCATAAAAAAAGCACTCACAAAAAGCAACACAATAAAAGGCACTAAAAAAGAAAAAAACTTTTTAATTAGTAATGCCTTCGTAATAACACTTTGTTCCGGCAGAAGTTCCTGATTTACACTCTTAATAAGAAACTTTAATGCAATCATACCACCCACCCAAACTACTGCACTAAGTACATGTAGATAAATAACTATTGAAGGATAGTCGGTCATAATCTCATAAATGAAGTCTCTCATGCAAAATCCTAATGTAAATATAAACTAATGTAATACTAGCAATAAATTGATTTGAAAACTCTTAAAGTAATATAACATTTTGATTGAGATAATTAAATTATAGTTTATTTAATTTACTAGTCTCTGCGCTCTTTCATTATTTTTATAAACTCTCCAAAAATATATGCGCTTTCTCTTGGTCCAGGACTTGCTTCTGGATGATGTTGCACTGAAAAAATTGGTTCATTTTTATATCTTAAACCCTCAATGGTATTATCAAAAAGGTTTGTATGGGTCACCTCTGCGATTTCTACTATGTTATCAGGTACATTATAGTTATGATTTTGCGCTGTAATTTCAACTAAGCCCGTTTGAGAGTTCTTGACTGGATGATTTCCGCCATGATGACCAAATTTTAGTTTATACGTATCATATCCATGTGAAATTGAAAGTAGTTGATGTCCTAGACATATTCCAAACATTGGTATTTTTGCAGCAATAAGTTTTTTGATTTGTGCTTGCTCATTTTTTAGAACTAGCGGATCACCTGGTCCGTTTGAGAGGAACACTCCATCTATATCTCTGGATTTATAACGCTCAATTAAATCATCTGCCGTAAAACCATTTGGGACAACTTCAACACCCATTCCAGCTTCAACCATTTCATTTAAAATATTTCTTTTCACGCCAAAATCTATAACGACTATTTTAGCTTCACTTATTGGTGCATCATTATATTTAAATTCACTTTGGTTATATGTTCCAAACGTATGCTTATAAGCTTTTTTTGTACTCACTTGCTCAATATAGTTTACATGTTCTATGCGAGGAGAATCTTCTAATATTTTCTTGAGTTCTTCTTTATCACTAACTTTTGTTGAAGCAACCATCATCATGGCGCCTTCAGTTCTTATCATCTTTGTTAGAAATCTTGTATCCATATCACAAATTCCTATGATATTCTGCTCAACCAGAAAAGACTCAAGAGATTTCTCAGCCCTAAAGTTGGAATATCTTGCCTGATGTTTTCTTACTATCATCCCTTTTGCATGTGCGTTTGAACTTTCCATATCCTGTTCATTCACTCCTACATTACCTATCTCTGGCATAGTAAAAGTTACAAATTGCCCCGCATAAGAGGGGTCTGACATTATCTCTTGGTAGCCACTCATAGAAGTATTAAAAACAATCTCCCCCACACTTGTATTATCTGCACCAAAACTATTAGCTTCTAAAAATACACCATTTTCAAGATAAATCCAAATTTTTCTCATTTCAGATTCCACTATTACATACCTCTTCTTATAAGTTCTTCCCCATAAAGCTTCTCGTATAGAATATCAAATTCATCTGTACCCGGAATATAGCGTTTTTTATAGGTTTTTATTTTATCCATTATTGCTTCTTCTATTTCAGAGCTATCTGCGATAAATGATGTTATTGCATTATAAATAATATTTTTTATTCTATTTTCTGTTACTTCAAAGTGAATCAAATCTTCTTCATAAAGCTCATCTAATATTTTATGAGATATATCTGAATATCTTTCTTCCTGATTAAGAATAAAGTCAAATTCAGGGGCTAACTTCTTTTTAATCATAAAAAATAGTTGTCGCTCATCAACTAACATAAAATCTATCTCTTCTTCATTTTCTTCACATATCTGATCAGCTTTATCTTCTAAAGCCATCTCTTTTTTAACATTCTCAATTAAGATTTTTTCTGCTTCAAAAGCGACAGCTTCAAGTCCTTTGGTCATCGTAGCCACACCACTCTTATTTAAATCAATTGCAACTTTATTAGCTATATGTGGTATAGATTTTAGTGATATTTTCATGTGATGAAACCCTACTTGTGAAATAAATTTGGGTATTCTACAATATGTAAGGTAAAGATATGATTAGAGTAAGAGCAGTTTTATCTATTTAGATAAAATAAGTGTTAATTCTGACGCTTTTTTTGAATCCATTTTTGTTAGTATTTGTCCCACTGTTTTTGGTTTTAATGACTGTAAAATAGATGCAGCTTCTGAAGAGTTCATATCAGTGAGTATCCCTGATGCGGCTGCGGCTTTCATTTTTGCAAATGTTTGAGCTATTTTATTCATTTTAGTATTTTTAACCTGCTTTAGTATCTCTTCATTTTTAGTTAGCATTTTTTTAATATTTTCCTCTTTTTGAGAGATTTCTGCCAATTTATTATCCACAACTTCTTGTTGTTGGGACAATTTTGTTTCTTTTTTCTTAAGTAAATCTTCCGTTGCAGTTTTTAAAGCGCTCAAAGCCTGCTTTTGTTCATCTATTCTCTCAAGCTCAACTAAAAGTTCACTTTTTCTTTCTTTAAATATTTCGGTGCATTCAAAAAGTTTGTCACTTGTTTGTAAAGCAGCTAATGACGTTGAAAAAACAACTAATAATATTAATTTTTTTATTTTCGAGCTAGTTTGCATTTATTTATCCCTTCGTCCATGCGTCATTAAAGCAACCTCGTCTAAAGCTTTACTTTCTTGCATTTGTCTTATTTTTAGAATTTTTTTAATCTCTTGAAGTTCCAAATATTTAAATTTTTCAAACTCTATCATATCTATTTTTAATTGCTCTTTTGCTGCATCGAGCTGTCTTTTAGCAAAATTCACCCATTCTGTATTATGGGTTATTATATCTCTTTGTGAGCTAAGAAGGGTTCTTTGGGCTAGTAGATCTGAGATATGCCCTTTAAGTGGAGAATCGATATCTTGTAAAGAATCGTATGCATGTTCGAGCGCAATATTTGCATTTTTCAAATCAGCATTTGCTTGTTGAATAACTCGTTCACTTTTATCCATAGTACTTTTTTTTAAAGTAACTAATGAGCTAAAACGGGTCTTCATCTTTTTCCTTTCTCATATAATTATGCGCTTGTTTGTATTATATCCAATCACTTCTGTTCTAAAGAGCAATGCAAGATAAATCATTAAATGATTGTGTATAAAAGCTTCTCCCCTAGTGAGAAGTGATACTTTAAAGTATTATTGTATCATCTCTTTCTGGGGAAGTAGATATGATACCCACTTTTGTTTTTGTAATCTCTTCTATCGCTAAAATATAATCTCTTGCCTCTTTTGGAAGCTCTTCAAGTGTTCTAGCCCCAACCGATTTATCCCAACCTTTAAATGATTTGTAAATTGGTTTTACCTCGTCTAAATTTGCAGGAATATAATCTATCTGCTCTCCATTAAGTTCATAAGCAATACAAACCTTCACTTCAGGAAATCCATCAAGTACATCAAGTTTCATAAGAGCTAATTCATCACAACCATTTAAGCGGCTTGCATATTTTGTAGCAATAGCATCAAACCATCCGCATCTTCTTGCACGACCCGTTGTTGTTCCAAACTCATGTCCTTGCTCACCAAGTCTAGCACCATCTTCACCGAAATCTTCACTAGGAAATGGTCCGTTACCAACACGGGTACAGTATGCTTTTACAATTCCCGTAACCTTACCGATATCTTTAGGATTAATACCAAGCCCAGTACAAGCACCCGCACTAACAGTTGAAGATGAAGTCACATAAGGATAAGTTCCATGGTCAATATCAAGCATGGTTCCCTGAGCACCTTCTAGGAGAATTTTTTTATCTGCATCTAAGGCATTCCAAATCATCTGAGTAGTATCTGTAATAAACGGAGCAAGTTTAGCTTTGTAACCTTCTAGTTCAGCTAGAAGTTCAGCCTCTTTAGGTGTAGCAATTTCAAGTATATCAAAGATATCTCTATTGAGTTTAAAATATTCTAAAATTGATGTGCAAAGTTTCACAGGATTTAATAATTCTCCAACTCTAAAGCCAACACGATTAATCTTATCAGAATAAGCAGGTCCGATTCCTTTGCCTGTTGTACCGATAGCTTTATCGCCTTTTAGTCTTTCACGAGCCTGATCTATTAATGAATGGTAAGGAAGATTTAAATGTGCTTTATCAGAGATGAAAAGACGACCTTCTAAACCTTCAAATTGAACCATCTCTTTTATTATTGATTCAGGAGAAAGAACAACCCCATTGCCAACAACATTTATGGCTTGAGGATTTAAAACACCCGAAGGGATAAGGTGAAGTGCAAACTTTACACCATCCACCCAGATAGTATGACCGGCATTATGACCGCCTTGGCTTCTGCAAACCATGTCATATTCTTTTGCCAGTCTGTCAACTATCTTGCCTTTTCCCTCGTCTCCCCACTGGATACCTACAATTAAATCTGCTTTCATACTTACCTCTTTTTCTATAATTATTTCGTAGACTTCGGCAGAAGTCTTTTTACCTCATTCACGGCAAACTTTTACAAAAAATCATTTAGTGATTTTTTGCATCGTACTTTAGCACAGAACACATGTGCTCATTTGGCATTTAAAGTAAGTGTTTCGCACAAAATATCCGTATAAATAGCAAAACCGACAGAGGTCAATTCTTCATTTTTATATCTTCCACCGCTCGCAAATACTTCATTTTTATCTATTGCTCTAAAAAAAAGTTCGTCATAGTAAAGCATTTCCGCATAGTACATTGGAGCTAAAACAGTATTGCTATATGACATCTCTGAACATAAATCTTGCATCTTTTTAAGTTCAATTTTAATTTCTTCTGGAACCATCTCTAAAAGTTCATCAATTTGTTCCACGTGCTGAAGATAAACAAGTTTTTCTAACCAGTCCACTTTAAGATTTAAAAACTTCTCTATGTTGATATGACGAAAATCATCAAGTGTCAATGCATCAAACATGCCGCTTAATATACGCGGTATCCTCATATTTGAAATTTGAATTAATAGTTTTAATTCAAGTTTTTCAAAAATATCTACTGATAAATTCAAAACTGATGAAAGCTTTTCTTCCCCCATGAACTCAACACCAACTTGATACTGTTCATTTGAAGGATAACGAAAAACCGGCTGAATATAAAACCATTTTTTATGTTCTGTATTTCGTCCCAATCTTTTATCGATAATTCTGACAACATCTATAGTAGAATCTGCCCTTAAACTCATGTTGTTATTTTTGGCATCATTTACTCTAATCAACTCTTTTCCATCTGCTATACTAAGATGTTGGTGGTAAGAGAATATCGGTGTAACAATCTCTTCAAAGCCATTCGCATATAAAGTATCACTAGCAACTTGTTCTATCTCTCTTTTAACCTTAGCAGATTTGCCGAAGTATAATTTTGTACCTTGAGGAATCTCATGCTCTAGTATCATCTATTAAGCCTCTTCTAATTTATGAGAAACTTTTAAATCATTTGCAGCTGGCTTATCCATTAATTTTTTAATTTCTTCGTTAATATCAAAATGTCTTGTCTTTTCAGCCATACCGAAAAGTATTTCATTAAATACTCTGTTCGCACTACCATCATACGCTCTTCGACCAAGCTTACTAAGTACCATTTCGACCGCATTTACAACCCATGCCATCTCGTAATCTTGGATTAAACCCATCTGATTTATACGAAATATTTTACCGGCTAAATGGTCCTGCCCACCGGCCACATTGACATTAAACTCATTTTTAAGCATTTTTCTTATGTTTGAGGCATCTTCATCGTCAATAGTTGTCATAGATTTTGCCGGAGTTTTTGGATATACATGTAATCCTATTGTTTCGAGCGCAGATTGAACAGCCTTCGCACGAACTTCAGTTTTTACATACAGTTTGTCTATCCCGCCATCTTTTTCAATGCTCTCAAGAACTTCCAACAAGCCGATAATCAGCGTAGTAGCCGCTGTCCATGCTGTTGTGTTTTTTCTTTGGGATTTTATCTCAGTCGCAAGATTAAAGTAATACCCTTTTCCACTGCCTATTTTTTCTATCGCTTTGTTACCAAGACCTAAGATAGCTAAACCTGGAGGCAGCATGAGCGCCTTTTGACTCCCGGCAATAAGACAATCTATGTTTGTTATATTTATCTTTTCTACGCCAATAGCTGTGATGCCATCGGCAATAATCATAATATGAGGATTTATCTCTTTCACAGCTTCAGCAATCTCTTCAACAGGATGACGAAGTCCACCGGCTGATTCGCTGATTTGAACTGCGATAGCATCAATGTCACTATTGTTTTTCACTGCTTCAATCACTTCTTCAAGACTTACCGGTGTATTCCACTCATTTTTTATCTCAACATTTTTCAAGCCATTTGCAAGAGCAATTTTTCCAAATCTCTCACCAAATTTTCCAGAATTAACATTTAAAAGAGTGTTGTGACATAAGTTTATAACAGCCGCTTCCATAGCACCTGTTCCACTTGATGAAAGCATCACCACTTCATCTGTATTAAAAAGCTTAAAAAGATGTTTTCTGGTTTTTTCAAAAATTGCTTCAAATTCTGGTGTTCGATGGTGCATTGTTTCATCTGACATAGCATTACGAACATTTTGAGGTACCGGAGTAGGTCCAGGCGTGAAAAGTAACATTATATGATTCCTATCATGATTAGTATGTTAAGGAGTAGAGTACAACTGCAAAGTTTTATCTCATAGCTTATCTTTGCATTGAATATGAAAGTTATTGTGCTCTACTACTTTAAAGCAAGCATTATATCGAAATAACTTAAATTATCTCTTTTGTGTGTTAAAATAGCCATCTCAATCTAGGAGTATACATGACCATTTTCGACTCAATTATTCTAGGTGTTATCGAAGGTTTTACTGAATTTTTACCTATTTCATCTACCGGGCATCTCATCGTTGCTAGCCATTTTTTAAACCTAGACCAAAATAGCGTTACTAAAGCATATGAAGTTATTATACAATTTGCTGCTATTTTTGCCGTTGTATTTAATTATAAAGCTAAATTCACTCTTAAAAAGATAGATTTATGGACAAAAGTATTTTTAGCATTTCTTCCTATTGGTATTGTAGGGTTTCTTTTTTCACATCAAATCAAAGAACTCTTTAATATACAAATAGTTGCCATCATGTTTATAATTGGTGGAATTATCTTTGTAATTGTTGAGCAATTTTTTATTAAAAATGAAATAAATTTAATTGATGATGTTGAACAAATCACATTAAAGCAATCCTTAATTATAGGTTTAGCTCAAGTTTTTGCACTTATTCCTGGAACAAGCAGGGCTGGCTCAACAATAATAGGAGCATTGCTTGTTGGACTAAGCAGAAAAGCAAGTGCTGAGTTTAGTTTCTTGTTAGCTTTTCCTGTTATGAGCGCCGTTACTGCTTATGATTTGCTAAAACATTACCATGAATTTAATGATGCAAACCTCTTGAACCTAATTATTGGTTTTTTTGTTTCATTTGTTGTAGCATACATGACTATAAAGCTCTTTTTAGCGTTTTTAGAAAAATTTACATTTATATCTTTTGGAATTTACCGAATACTATTTGGCGTAATATTACTACTCTTTTTTAATTAATGGAATAAGAATTGCTTATGCACTGCAAATAGTTGAAGGAGTTATCTATGAAGACTATTCATAAGTACAATGTGCTTTTTCGCATGTTGTTGGAAAAACTAGAACTTTCTTTTTATAAAATGAGTCTTAAACTCTTGTAAAAAGAAAGACTGTCGGCCTTTGCCAAACGAAATAGTTTAGTAATTATTAAATGATGATTAGGATGTATCTTCGATTTCTAAGCTAACAATTCCAAGGATGGAGTTTAAAGAGTTTTTAAAATATTTTTAGCAAGAGACAATGCTTTTGAACGATGAGATAATTTTTGCTTGACATCATCATCTAGCTCACCCAAAGTTTTATCATAACCATTAGGTATAAATATCGGATCATATCCAAATCCTTTTTCTCCCTTTATTTCCGTTAGAGCTGTACCGTACATCCATCCATAAACACTAAATTCACTTTTACTCGTCACTATTGCTATTGCTGCTGTGTAATGTGCAGGAGATGAAGTTGCCCCTTTATTTTTTATGTCATATATTAATTTATGTAGGTTATCTTTGTCATTTGCTTCAATACCTGCATATCTAGCACTATAAATTCCAGGGGCACCATTAAGTATATCTACACTTATGCCGCTATCATCGGCTATGACAACTATATCTTTATCATTTAAAGCATTAAATACTGCTCTTGCTTTTATAAGTGCGTTTTCTTTAAAAGTATTTCCATCTTCAATTATCTCAAATTCTTCTATAAGTTCACTATAGGGTATCACTTCATAATCCTTATAAAGTGCCTTTATTTCTCTTACTTTACCTTTATTAGATGTAGCTAAAACTAATTTCAATTCTATTCCTTATATATTAACCCGAATCATGCAGTAGGGAATTAAAAAAACTCATGCATCATTGTGCTAGGGTCATTAAAATTTTATACCACCATTAAGATGGTTTAAAATTTTTACTAAACACTCTTTAAGCATAAGCATAAACGATTTTTAGAAATATCTACTGCATAATTCGGGTTTATTGTAACAATATTTTGTAGTATAATCCTGCAATTATACTATAAAGGCTTACATATGTTTAAAAAAGTTCTTCCACTTTCTTCTATTTTATTCCTAAGATTTTTAGGTTTGTTTTTAGTTCTGCCGGTACTTTCTGTTTATGCACTTGATTTAGAAGGTGCAACACCTCTTCTAGTAGGAGTTATTGTTGGTGGTTATGCACTAACCCAAGCACTATTTCAAGTTCCATTTGGAACCTTGAGTGATAAGATTGGTAGAAAACCTACAATTTTAGTTGGTTTGTTAATGTTTTTAGTCGGTTCGCTTATTTGTGCATTTTCTACCGATATATACACACTTATGTTTGGTCGATTTTTACAAGGTGCTGGAGCCATTGGTTCAGTTATTCCAGCCATGATTGCTGACTTGGTTGAAGAGGAGATACGAGGTAAAGCTATGGCTGTGATGGGTGGTTTTATTGCTATTAGTTTTGCTATATCTATGGCTCTAGGTCCAGTTATCGCTTCTGCTTTTGGTATCAGCACTATTTTCTTAATAACAGGAGGATTAGCAGTTATTGCTATTGTCCTTCTATTTACAAAAGTTCCAACACCTCCAAAGATTAAACACACATATCACGATAAAAGTAAAACATTAGATATTTTAAAAGACAATAATCTTTTGAACATGATTATCATTAATGCAATGCAAAAAGGTCTTATGACTATGGCATTTGTCATTATCCCTATCTTACTTACAAAATCTGTGGAACTTCATGGTTTTGGATGGCAAAAATCAGAACTATGGATGGCCTATGTTCCGGCTATGATAGCAGGTTTCTTAGCTATGGCGCCGGCTGCAATTTTGGGTGAAAAGAAAAATATACCTAAACAAATATTTTTAGTTTCAATAGTGTTATTTTTAGCCGCATTTTTAATAATGGGATTCACGACTTCTAGTACAGTGTTTGTTGTTGGTGTAGTCTTTTTCTTTATGGGCTTTAACATGATGGAGCCACTTGTTCAATCTATGATTAGTAAATTTGCCCGTGTCCACCAAAAAGGTGCAGCCCTGGGTATATCTAATTCTGCAGCCTACTTTTTTACATTTTTAGGTGGAACATTTGCAGGTCTTTACCTAGATATTAGCGATAAAGAAACTCTAGCGAGCACTGTTGCTGTAGTAACTCTTTTATGGTTCATTTGGACTGCGATGAAACTTCAAAATCCCATTAAACATTCACATCTTTATATTCCAAATAATGATGTTGATTTTGGAAAATTACATGCACTTGAAGATGATCATATCGCAGAATGGTATATTAATGAAACCGAACAGGTTGTAGTTGTTAAGTATGTAAGCGAAAAACTAAGTGAGGATGAGATTAAATCTAAATTAGCTAAGTAGAGTTTTAAACTCTACTTATTTGGAATAACATACATATTGAAATAACGACCTTCAAAACGTGGCGGTTTATCCATAGTACCTAAGTCTTCAACCATAGGCCAAACTCTCAAAAGTACCTCTTTGCCTGCTTCTGGATGAGCCATTTCACGACCTCTTAAAAATACACGAAATTTTACGTGTTTACCTTCAGATAAAAATTCTCTTGCATGTTTTACTTTGTATGCTATATCATTATCAGCTATTTTTACAGACAGTTTAATCTCTTTAACATCTATTTTAGTCTGATTTTTTCTCTGTTCTTTGAGTTTTTTCTCTTCTTGGTATCTATATTTACCGTAATCCATAATTTTTGCAACAGGAGGTTTTGCATCAGGAGCGATTAAAACTAAATCTAACCCCAACTCGTTTGCTTTTTCCATAGCCTCATCAGTGGAGATTATCCCTAAAGATTCTCCTCCATCTACATTACATCTTAACTCTGTCGCTCGGATATCGTCATTCATAATGACACGGTCTTTTTTACTCAAAAATTTACCTCATTTATTTTAGTTTGTATAAGTGATAAGAACTCTTTTTCACTTAGATTGTATTGTTCCCTAGTTCTTCTATCTCTAATTGCTACAGTTTTGTTTTGAATCTCTTCATCACCTATAACAACTATCATAGGAACACGCGTTTTTTCTGCTGTTCTAATTCTCTTGTTTAAAGAATCATTTTTAGAGTATATCTCTGAATCAGCACCAATATCGATAAGTTTATCTGATAATTCCTTAGCATAATCTTTATGTGTGTCTGCAACAGGCACAATTGCTACTTGTGTAGGGGCAATAAACATCGGAAACTCACCAGCATAATGTTCTGTAAGTATCCCGATAAATCGCTCAAACGAACCTAAAATAGCCCTATGTATCATAACAGGTTGAATTTTCTCGTTATTTTCACCATTATATTCAAGTTCAAATCTTTTAGGCAGGTTAAAATCTAACTGAATTGTTCCACACTGCCATTCACGTCCAATAGCATCAGTTATTTTAATATCAATCTTTGGACCGTAAAAAGCTCCTCCACCCTCATCTATTTCGTAAGCTAAAGAGTTTTTATCCATCGCATTTTTAAGCGCTTGTGTAGAAATTTCCCAAACAGCATCATCTCCAACAGCTTTTTCAGGCTTAGTGGAGATCATCATTTTGTAATCAAATTCAAAGCTTGACATGATTTTATCAACAAAATCAACCACTTCCATAATTTGATCTTCAATCTGCTCTGTCGTACAAAAAATATGTGCATCATCTTGGGTAAATTCACGAACACGAAAAAGTCCATGTAAAGCACCTGTCATTTCATGACGATGGACAACACCATATTCAAAATATTTAAGTGGGAGATCACGATAAGAATGCAAATCCTCTTCATAAACCTTAATATGTCCCACACAGTTCATCGGCTTGACACCAAATTCAAGCTCGTCTATGTTTGTGAAATACATATTTTCGCCATAGTTTTGGTAATGCCCTGATGTTTTCCAAAGATCTGAACGAAGCATCTCTGGTCCACGGACTGGCTCATACCCTCTTTTACGGTGAGCTTTAAACAATAAACCTTCCAATCTTGCACGAAGACGACCGCCAGCCGGAAGCCAGATAGGAAAACCTGCACCAACTTCTTCACGGAATGTAAATAACTTCATCTCGTTACCTATCTTCCTATGGTCTCTTTTTTCAGCCTCAGCCATTTGATCTAAATACGCTTTTAGAGACTCTTTATCTGCAAACGCAATGCCGTAGATACGAGTTAGCATCTCATTTTTAGAATCTCCACCCAAATAAGCACCGGCTATTTTAGTCAATTTGAAGTATCTGATTAACCCGATAGTAGGTAAATGTGGCCCGCGACATAAATCTTCGAATTCACCCTGCTTATAGATAGATACTGTGTCACTTGGGATTCGCTCCATAACAGCCAGTTTTAAATGGTCATCTTTAAACTTCTCTTTTGCCTCATTCATTGTGATTTCATATTTTTCTATAGGATATTTTTTCTTGGCAAAAGAAAGCATTTGTTTTTCAATCGTTTTAAGGTCGGCCTCACCTACCACGTCTTTTGTTTTAAAGTCATAGTAAAACCCTTCTTTGACGGTTGGTCCAACATAAAACTCTGCATCAGGGTAGAGAGACTTGATGGCTTGCGCCATCAAGTGAGCTGTTGAATGACGAAGAACTTCCAAAGAATCAGGAGAATTATCAAGATGAATCTGTTCACCTTCAAATCCTAACTCCTTTGCAGTTTGCAAGTCAATTATTTCACCGTTACGTTTTATTGCAATTTCATTCAATATATTTTCCTTTTTTTTATTTATAGTTCTGTTTTTAAAACTGCACCGTTAGAAGCATTGGAAACTAGAAGTTGATACCTTTTTAGCCATTTGGACTTAACTTCATTTTTATGCGGCTTCCAGTTAGCTCTTCTTGATGTAATTTCATCGTCACTTACATTTAGCTGCAACAAATGAGTATCTACATCAAGTTCTATTTCATCGCCATCTTTTATCAGAGCGATTAAACCGCCCTCAGCAGCTTCTGGAGAAACGTGCCCAATGCTCGCTCCACGAGTAGCCCCAGAGAAACGACCATCAGTGATAAGAGCAACACTCTCTCCTAAGCCCATCCCCATGATAAGTGAAGTAGGTGCAAGCATCTCTTGCATACCCGGTCCACCCTTTGGTCCCTCATAACGGATAACTACAACATCTCCGCCTTTAACTTTATGTCCCATGATGCCGACTAATGCTTCTTGTTGAGAGTTAAAACAAACTGCCCTACCTTTAAACTGACGCATATTTCCAGTAATACCTGCTGTTTTAACAACTGCGCCCTCAGTAGCAAGATTTCCAAAAAGAATAGACAATCCACCAACTTTAGAATAAGCATTTTCATTTGTATGTATGATTTGTTCATTTAAAATCTTAGCATCTGCTATACGCTCGCCAATTGTCTCACCGGTTACAGTAGGATTATCAAGATGAAGAAGTCCACCTCTTCGACTCACCTCTTTCATAACTGCATTAACACCGCCAGCTTTATCAATGTCATCCATATGAACAGTAGAAAGAGATGGAGAAATTTTAGCAATATGGGCTACATTATCGGCAATTTCATTTATCTTCTCTATTGGAAAATCAACTTCAGCCTCTTTTGCAATAGCTAGCATATGTAAAACAGTATTTGAGCTTCCACCCATTGCCATATCAACAACAAATGCATTATGAATGGCTTTTTCATTTAAAACATTTCTCAAATTGTACTTGCTGTCATCAGCCTTAGCCATCTCAACAATTCTCTTGGCTGCTTTTTTTACCATCTCTATTCTCGCAGGAGTCATAGCCAAAACAGTTCCATTTCCTGGAAGTGCAATACCCATAGCTTCACATAAAGTATTCATGGAGTTTGCAGTAAACATCCCCGAACAACTTCCTCCTGAAGGACAAGCTTCACACTCTATCTCATAAAGTTCTTCATCCGACATTTTTCCTTCAGCATGTTTACCAACAGCCTCAAAGGCAGTAGCAAGATCAATCGGAGTACCATCTTTTTTATGTCCGGCAGCCATAGGGCCACCTGAGACAAATACGGTTGGTACATTAACACGAAGCGCTCCCATAATCATACCAGGGACAATTTTATCGCAGTTTGGAATACAAATCATAGCATCCAGCTTATGTGCATTCATAACAGTCTCAATACTATCAGCTATCAACTCACGAGACGGAAGAGAGTAAAGCATACCATCGTGCCCCATAGCGATCCCATCATCAACACCAATGGTGTTAAAAACAAATGGAACCCCTCCAGCTTCACGAATAGCTGCTTTCACTATTTCCCCATATTCGTGTAAGAAAAAATGTCCAGGAATAATATCAATGTAACTATTTGCTATTCCAATAAACGGCTTATCAAAATCTTCATCTTTTAAACCGGTTGCTCTTAAAAGTGAGCGATGAGGGGCTTTATCGAAACCTTTTTTTATAGTATCACTTCTCATAAATATCCTTATACAATATATTATAAATGGGATTATAGCATCTTTTTTAAAATATCTGCTAATTACCCTTTACAAATGAAAATTAATCGGCTATAATTCCGCTCACTTAAAAAATAAGTGCGTAAAAATTGCGGGAATAGCTCAGTGGTAGAGCACAACCTTGCCAAGGTTGGGGTCGCGAGTTCGAACCTCGTTTCCCGCTCCATTTAATATTATAAATTGTTGATAGACACCCATTGCCCGGGTGGCGAAATCGGTAGACGCAGGGGACTTAAAATCCCCCGGTAGCAATACTGTGCCGGTTCAAGTCCGGCCCCGGGCACCATTGGTAATTGATTGACTGGTGCCATCGCCAAGTGGTAAGGCCGCAGCCTGCAAAGCTGCTATCCCCAGTTCAAATCTGGGTGGCACCTCCAATTTTATAATTACTTTTTATTACAACAAACGTGGATCTTTGGCAGAGTTGGTCGAATGCACCGGTCTTGAAAACCGGCGAGGGTTATACCTCCCAGAGTTCGAATCTCTGAGGGTCCACCATTTTTACATAATCCCCTTTCTAACTATACTTACAGAAATTTTTCATAACTTATTCTTATTTTAATTTACTTAATATTTTTTATTACTCGCCGGTCTACTTTATCAAATTATTATAATTTTGTGATGAAATTGGTCGCATCAATATGTTCATATTTTCGAATGAAGAATGCAATTAATTAGCAAATTTATGTATCTATTTATTGTAATGTAACGAGGATTTTTTAGATTGGGGACTTTCAATGGAGCGGGTGAAGGGACTCGAACCCTCGACCCTCAGCTTGGAAGGCTGACGCTCTAGCCAACTGAGCTACGCCCGCATGTGCCATTGAGATAGAAGTATATTAGATTATATACTCTATGTCAATGTTATGTTCTCAAAAAAATCATATATATACTATTACTTCGCAAAACCTGCATCAAATCACTAAAAACTGACTCTATTTTAACTAATTATTGTAGTTTTATGGTGAAATTGGTCGTACGTTTGTAACGCTTCAATGATACTAATCATCTTGTATCTTGCAATAAATAATTTACTTTTATCAAAAGCAATGTTATACTTTTCAAAAGTAGGAGGTGTATTATGTCATCCGTTGCATTTATTTACGACCCTATATTTTTAGAACATGATACCGGTGCGTATCATCCTGAAAGTGCCAATAGACTTCGATCTATTTTAAAAGCGATAGAGCCACTTCATGAACGTTTACTCTTTGTAGAGCCTAAACCTGCATCTTTGGAACTTGTTATGCAGGTACATCCTTACTATCATATCGAATTTGTTGAAGACAAATGTTTACAAGAAGAGGCTATAGATGCAGATACTCAAGTTTCATCTGAGTCTTTTGAAGCAGCCTTGATGGCGGTTGGAGCCGGCAAGGAAGCGGTAGACAAAGTAACATCAGGAGAAGTAAAAAGTGCCTTTTGTGCTGTACGACCTCCGGGACATCATGCAACAAGCATTCAGGCTATGGGTTTTTGTCTATTTAACAATATTGCTATCACGGCTCGTTATGCTCAATCTATAGGATATGAAAAGGTAATGATAATCGACTTTGATGTACATCATGGTAACGGGACTCAAGAGATTTTTTATGATGATTCTAGCGTCTTTTACTTTAGTACACATGAGTATCCGGCCTATCCTGGTAGTGGTTCTATTGATGAGTGTGGAAGTGGCGAGGGAGAAGGATTTACCCACAACTTTCCAATACGGGCTTTTAGTACAGATGATGATATTCTCCCTATTTATGAAGAAGAACTTCCCCTTGACATTGAAAGTTTTAAACCTGATATCATCCTAGTCTCAGCTGGCTATGACCTTCATGCCGCCGACCCTTTAGCCCAATTGCAAGTGAGTACACAGGGAATTAAAAAGATTATGAAGTCAATTATGCACTCCAGTGACGTTCCAAAAATTTTTATGCTTGAAGGTGGCTACAATCTCAATGCTCTTGGCGAGAGTGTGGCAGAGACACTTGATGCGATGATATCAACTTAGCAAAAGAGTGCTCTGAGGGTCCAGCATTTTTTTACATAATCCCTTTAATACAATATATAATAACAATTTATAAAATATATTTACATAACTATTTATTATATTAATATTCTATTAAGGATCATTAACAAAGTATCTCATGTTAATATCTGCTAGTTTATCGCCCCATGCAATGTAAGTAATTTTTCGCCCCTTTTCGACAAATATATGATTATCTAAAAAATAGTGTTCTAGTATATCTTCTATTTGTATAGTTTGAGGAACTGTAACAATCCATACAAAGCCAATAGCTTTTAGTGAAGGTATCTCTTTTGCACTTCGCATAATGTCTCGTAACGCAGTTTCTATAACTTTACTAGTATCTAAATCATTAAATTTTGAAGACTCAACTAGGGCTTCAAAGTTTGTTTCATCTATAACTTTTTTCCAACGGTCATATTGGAATTTTTCTCTAAAGCTGTACTTATCATTATGTTGTTGTTTTAAACAAAGACAATAGGCTGTCTTAATTGAAGTAGGAACATTGAGAGTTAAGTACTCTATCTCTTCTTTAGTATAACTATCTTTTGAAAAGCCTTGAGAGTTGAAAAAGTTTATCTTCTCTAAATTTTTCAAACTCTCTTCATCTTTGATTCTAGTGATTTCATTGACAATTGCTATAGGGTAGTTTCCAACCCAAGTCCAAGAACTGTTTTGAGTGAGAAATTCAATTGTCTTTCTACTATTTTGTACGGCATTGTGGATATCAGATATTATTTTTTTCATTCTATGCCTTTTACAGAAATTCTAAATTATATTAACAAAATATTATACTGATATTCCTAATTGACACTTGAAAATTACCTATTGTAATAAAGATTTACTTTAGTTTAATATATGCAATATGAATCATTATGTTTTGAAATTTGAATACAAGCCATCGGCTAATAACCGATGATTTATATTTTATAAAGTTATGCTCTCTAGCAGTGAGAATTACCGTTGCACAGACTTAAAGCTCCTCTAAAGTTAAACCTTGAATCCCTAAATTACCATATCGATGATAACTATTTGAGATGCTTTGCTCGATAAAGTAGTGCATTAGTTCTAAACGACCATGTGAAACAAAAGGATCACTTGCTATATATATCGCTTTACTTGCAACTTGCTCATAAATATTTTGTGTTACGTTATTTGGATGTAAAAATCTAATTCTTTGAACCTTAGACATCATCTCTATTAGTTCATCTTCATCATCTCTGCTTATACTATCCTCTCTACCTATAAATGAAGCTTGTTTTGATTCTAACCAAATAAATTCCGCTTTTCTACTCTTCTTAGGTATAGAGATATGAAGCTTTGCGCCAATCATTTTAATAGCCATAATAGTCGTTAAAATCTCATCCAATGCATCCTTCTCTTCTACTCTTAAAAGCACGCTCTCAACTGGAAGATAGCGAATAATATTGCTCTCACCTCGTATGTACGCATAGTCATGCTCTTTTAAAAACTCAACTTCATGCCAATGAGCAAAGTGACAGATATGACGAAGTGCTAACTCACACTCATCGTTAAATACAGTATCGCGAGTCAATAAACTTCGCATCTGATCTATAAACTGTGTTGAACAACTCTCATAAAGATTAGTCTCTTTATAATCAATATTCATAAATTGGCTAACATAGTTAAAACCACCAGCTTTTTTACCGCTACCAATAGCAGACTTTCTCATCCCGCCAAATGGTTGACGAATTACAATAGCTCCTGTTGTACTACGGTTTATATAAAGATTTCCTGCAAGAATTTTATCCCTCCAATAATCTTGTTCTCTTTTATCTAGCGTTTCTATACCTGAAGTTAAACCATATCCCGTTGCATTTACTAGCTCTATAGCATGCTCAAGATTATCTGCACACATTACACTCAGTACTGGACCAAACAATTCATGCATATGACAAAAATCATTATTTTTTGTTCCCCATCTCACAGATGGTGTAAGCATATATGGATTGCCTTTATTTGCATAGGCTGGATGAACAAGCCACTCTTCACCATCATCAAGATAGCTAAGTGATTTTTTAAGCTCTCCTGCAGGTAGATTTGCCAGAGTTCCTATGCGATTAGCAAAATTCCATACTGAACCTGTTTGAAGTGATTCTACTGCCTCTTTTAAAGTCTTTTTAAAATCTTTATCTTCATATAATTCTTTTTCTAAAACTAGCAATGAAGTAGCTGAACATTTCTGTCCGGAGTTATGAAATGCAGATACAACTACATTTTTGATAGCTTGATCTCTATCTGCAAGTGCTGTTACAATGGTAGCATCTTTACCCCCTGTTTCAGCGCTTAAACTTATATCTGGGCGTGATTTTATGATGCGGTACGCTGTACTTTCTCCCCCTGTAAATATGGTAAAATCAATATCTTTACTAGGTATAACATGTTGACCAACTTCACTTCCGTGTGCTGGAAGAAATTGAAGTGTATTTCTACTTATCCCTGCATCCCAAAAACATTGACAAAGTCTATATCCACAAAGGATGGAATCTTTCGCAGGTTTTAGTATTACCGTATTTCCAGCGGCTAATGATGCGGCAACTCCTCCAGCAGGAATAGCGATAGGGAAATTCCAAGGACTTATAACCAAGCCAACACCTTTAGAACTTGCTTGGACACCTGTAAGAGCTGACATTTTTGCTACACTATAAGGATAGAAATTTACAAAGTCAATAGCTTCACTTACTTCTACATCTGTCTCAGTAAAAACTTTTCCAACTTCAGCGGCAGCTACACCAATTAAATCAGCTCTTGCCAATCTTAACTCATGTGCCACATCCATTAAAATTTTTTGTCTCTCTAAATAGTGTAGTTTTCTCCAACCATCTGGGTCCTCTTTTGCAGTAGCAATAGCTACTCTCATATCACCTTCGTTTGCTGACATATAATATCCGGCTAATTTTTTCTCATGATATTGAGATTTATCTATTACATCTATAATATTTTCATCTCTTTGAACTATTCTACCGCCAATAACCGGGTAAGCGTTAAAACCGCCCACTTCCCCAATATTTTTCCATTTATCGCGGATATCCTCCGCCCATTTTCTATTTGCAGGTAAAACAAAATCTGTATCTGGTTCATTTTCAAATTGATAATGTCTTGCGTCAATATCTTTTTTGCTTATCTCTTTATTCCTATCTTGCGTTCTGTATGGTTTTTGATTAACCGTTGGCATTAAAGCAATGGCGTCGTCATAACTTTTTATGAGAGTATCCCAAGCTGGAGTATCGACTTCAAGACCAAAACTATGTCTTAAAAAGTTTTGATCTGCTGTATTTTCATCAAATCGTCGAACAAGATAAGCAATGGCATTTGTGAATGTATCTTTAGTAGCCGTTGGAGCGTAAAGTATTACATTTAAACCCTCTTTCTTTAGCACTTCATAGGCTGCCTCGCTCATCCCCTCTAGCATCTCAGCAGAACAGTAGTCCTCTGTTACTCTCTCTTTTGCTAAAAGCATCGCTAAAGCATGGTCAAAAAGATTATGGGAGGCTACACCTGTATGAACATACGGCGCTACTTCTGGATCTAGCAAAAAATCCATGGCAATCTTAAAATTTGCATCACTTTCCACTTTAGATGAATAAGTAACATTATCCCAACCTCTTAAAGAAGCTTCGGTTAATTCCATCTCTTGATTTGCACCTTTAACAATACGGATTTTTATCGGAGCTCCACCATTTTGGACTCTATTTTTAGCCCAAGCTGCTAAATCTTTGATATAAATAATAGCATCCGGTAGATAATTTTGGATAACAATACCTGCATGAAAATCTTCAAATTCCTCTTTTTCTAAAACATTTTTAAATGAATCAATAGTGATTTCAATATCTTTGTACTCTTCCATATCAAGATTTACAAATTTATACTTATCCTTGCCACCTCTATCTTTATACGTATTTTTCATAGCCGCACGATAAACTTTTTCTAATTGCTCCGAAATTTTTGCAATATTATTTTCATGTGCATGTGGAATTATCTGAGAAAAAAGATTTGAAATCTTTATAGAAAGATAATCAACATCGGGATTTTTTAAAAGTTTTATATATTTATCTACTCTCTCCCCAGCTTCTTCTTCACTAAGCACTATTTCACCAATCACATTGATATTTACACGAGTCCCCTCATCACGTCTCGCTTTCAAGTGTTTAGCTAAGACTGGATCTTCGCCCTTTATGACTATACTACTAATGTCATTTCTAAGATACTTAATAAAAAGTGGTATAGATATAGAACTTACATAAATACCTACATCACGAAATAACCAGATAAGAATCTGTTCAAATTGAGAAAAAAAATCTGTACTTTTATATTTGGCAAAGATATGCTCTAACTGATCAACAACTCTATCTGGATTTTTTGAACGAAAACTTTGATCAAGCAACTCAATTAGGAATATCTTATTAATAGGATTTTTCAGCATTTTCATCATCATGTCGTGAAAATCCTGCTCCTTACCTTTTCTTGAAACCTGTATCTTTTTTTGCCACTCATAAGCTATGCTTTTGACTTCTTGAATTGTTTTTTCTGGTATGCTCATATATTTTCCTCATCTACTATTTCTTGTAGTTTTTTATCTTTACTACTCAACTTTATATAACTTTTAAGATTTTTTATTGAGTTGATAATTCATTATAGCAATCTATCTCTTTGCAATTTATACTTTTTAAGTTATTCCAGATACATTGGAGCCCTCATTTTTATGAATACTCTATATTGAGAATTCATAACCACTATAATACTATAATAACACGTCAAGTAATATAATTCTATTTCTTATATGTTTACATAAGTATTAATAGATAATATAGTCTATTAATTTAACTATCTATTCTTTTTATCGATTTATTTATCTATAAATGTTACAATCTACTAATGCCTTTATCCTTGTGTAAGCTCTAACTTTTTAAGTCTCCGCCATTTCTTTTATTATTAAGAGTAATTTTACTTGTGAATAGCTATGATAGCGCATTGCATAACTAAGGATTATATATGACACT
>Ga0316206_1001406_pt1 | contig 21354 bp, 22 predicted proteins | sample 6monthpyrite_MG_FD_204942 | JGI IMG/M metagenome (GOLD analysis project Ga0316206, IMG submission 204942) | Microbial mat bacterial communities from mineral coupon in-situ incubated in ocean water Damariscotta River, Maine, United States -... | ecosystem: Environmental > Aquatic > Marine >... | reverse complement strand
AAGCCACCGCACGCCAGAACGGTTGCAAGGGCAAGGCCGCCCCTGAACTTGCCCAGTGCCGCATAGGCCGCATCATAAAGATCCGTGCTGACATCAGATCGATAGACGAACACGCCCATCAGGATGAACAGCGGAATGACCGACAGGTTATAGTTCTGCGCGTCCTCGGTTACCTGCTGGGCAACCATCGCCAATGACGGGCTCCAGCCGCGTTCAAGCGCAAATCCGACAAAGCCAACCATCAGGGTGGCAAAGCCAACCCGGAACCCGAAAAAACAAAGCGCCAGAAGAATGGCGAAACCGATCAATGCGGTCATCATAATGTGCGACCTTCTTCGTGGTTCCTGGTGTCGATGATTTTGAAAATAACGCCTGTTACCTGCGAAAACACCGAAATCATTGCCAGAAACGCAATTGATCCCGTGATGTAATACGAGGGCATTTCAAGAACGACGGTGCGCGAATTGATGTGATAGGACTCCAGAGCGCTTTCAAACAGAACCACGGCTATTAGCGTCATCGCGGCGACCGAGAAAGCCTGGACAATGATTTCAAAAACAAGCGGAGAGATCAAACGCCGCACACTGTGATCAAACAATTCGACGACGATATGTTCGTCGCGCGCATTGGTTACGCCAAGCCCGGAAAAGATTGCCAGCGCCAAAAGCCCAGAGATCATTTCAGACGCACCGAACACCGGTTTCTGAAGGATGTAGCGCCCGATCACATCCACGAATGTCAACAACATCATGATCAGAATCACCACGCTTGAGAAATTCTCAAGCGTGGTGATGGCCCGGTTCAATAACCGTCTGACCGGGCCGTTTTTGGGCGACGGGTCGCTCATTCAGAAAGCTCAGCCGCGCGTTGTTTATAGAACGCCAATGCACCCTCGGCGTCGATGCCAGCGGCTGTTGCCGCAGCGATCCAGGCGGCTGTCACCGGTTCTGCGGCGCCCATCAACGCCTCTTCCAGCGAGGCGTCCGCCTCGACCACCGCAATTCCGCGATCAGCGAATGTGGCATATACACCCGCGCTGACGGAATCCCATTTCGCGGATGCGGTCATCCCGATCTTTTCCTGGCTCATGGCCCGGATAGCTTCTTGATCTGCGGGCGAGATTTCGGCCCATTTGTCCTTGTTGATGACAAAGGAAAATGTCGTCGTATAGATCGGCTTGGAAAATGTCGTCATCGACTTGGTGTAAGGGATGACCTGAAACGCCTGAATGGCGTCACCGCCAAGCCCGATGTGACCGTCGACAACCCCGCGCGAGATAATCTCATTCGATTTCACGGCTGGTGTCGCAACAACGCCGACACCAAGGGCTTTTGCCATATTGGCCAGTGGACCGGGCAGCGCCCACATTTTTCGCGATGTGAAATCTTCGATCGTCCGGATTGGGGTGTCGGTAGATGAGAACAGGCGCCCCGGCGTGATTACCCATTGGGACAATAGTTCGACGGTCTCAAACTCGTCGGGAAAGAACTTTCGGTTCGTTTCCCACTGTGCCTGCGTCATGGCCGGTCCGTTGAAAGACCCGACAAAGGGCTGCATGGCCGTCAACGCCCCGTTGACGCGATTGCCGATCAGGCCGTTGAATTGCACCGCTGCATCCACAATGCCTTTTTCAACCGAAGCAAGCTGTTCAGGCGGTGGGGCCACCGATTTGGGGGGTACATTGCCAACGACGCGACCTTCGGTGACGGCCTCGACCTCTGCCAGCCATCCGGGCAGGATTTCGGTGCAAATAAAGTGTTTCGGCGGCCAGAAACAATTGACCAATATCCGGGTTTTGGCCTGTGCCACACTGGCGGTCATGGCCAGGCCAATCGTGGCCAGGATCAATTTGGTTTTCATTGTCGTACCTCCCTTTTAAGTGGCCATTCTTCAGCTTGGCCTATTGGTCATTTTTTTGGCAAATCTCCGAATGTGCGAATATCGGTTCCACCGGCGCGTCGTTTCTTAGTGTAGCCTGAAAAGGCGTTTGCGGCATGTTCATTTTGCCATGCCAGCAGTGCTGATGAGTAACTTGGGCGTTGTGAGACGCGATCAAACCAGGTGTGCAGATGCGGTGTGCGGTCGAAAGGCCAGCCCATCAGGTTGAACCGATGCACATTTGGCATCCATGCGACGTCGGACAGGGTAAAGACACCGCCTGACAGGTATCTGCGTCCATCTGACAACAGATCGTTCAGCACCTTGAACCCGGCATCTGTACGCCTGACGGCAGCATCTATCCGCGCCGGATCAAAGCCTGCGGCGAAATCCTTGCGGAATTGTTTCAACCAATCATTGTGGTGCGCGGCCTGAAAGGCCTCGGCCTGCCCGACAGGTGGCGGCGGCAAGGCCCTGAACAGAAATTCGAATGTCAGCAGCTTGAGATCAAGCTGCGCGTCATCGGCCATTTGCAGCACTTCCGGCGAGGCGGTTTTGCCCAATTCTGTTGCATCCCCCGCGACATGCCGGATGATATCAATGGACTCGATAAAAAGATGGCCGTCATCCACCAACGCGGGCACCAGCCCCTTGGGATGGATCGCCTGATACGCCTCACTCGCGTGTTCGTCCGTTCCCAAATCGATTGGATGGCTTTCAAAACTCTGTCCGGTTTCAGCCAGCACAATCCGCACCCGCTGCGAACAACTGGACATCGGGGCGTGCCACAGGTGCAGGCCCGAAAGTGTTTTCAGCGACAGATCTTTCGGCTCGATCTCGGGCATATCAGAACGCTACCCGGTCGCCGCCCTTAAGCGCAAGTATCTCGCGCGCTTCGTCTGGCGTTGCCACTTCGGACCCAAGATCCTCGACAATACGACGGATCTTGGCGACTTGCTGGGCGTTGCTTTCGGCCAGCTTTCCGCGCGCGATCAGCAGGCTGTCCTCTAGCCCGACCCGCACGTTGCCGCCCATCTGACTGGCGGTCGTGGCCAGCGGCATCTGCGCGCCACCAGCGCCAAGAACCGACCATCGGTAATCGTCGCCAAATAGCCGGTCGGCAGTGCGTTTCATGAAGATCAGGTTGTCGACCTCTGGGCCGATTCCACCAAGAATACCAAAAATGAACTGGATAAAGATCGGCGCTTTGAACAGCCCGATATCCATGCAGAATTTCAGGTTATAAAGATGGCCAACGTCATAACATTCATGTTCGAACTTGATGTCATGCGGCGCCAGCGTTTCTGCGGCTTCCTTGATGTCGCGAAACGTGTTGCGGAAAATGTTGCCATCGGACCGCTCGACATAATCCTTTTCCCAGTCGAACTTCCATTCGTCAAAACGCCCTGCCAGCGGGTGGAACGAGAAATTCATCGAGCCCATGTTCATCGAACACATCTCTGGGCTGAACGTTTTGGCCGGGGTAATCCGGTCCTGGATCGACAGGGTCAGTGACCCACCAGTCGAGATGTTCACAACAGCGTCGGTCGCCTGTTTGATCCGCGGCAGGAACGGCGCGAAATCGTCGGGGTCAACAGAAGGCGAGCCATCATTGGGGTTGCGGGCATGCAGGTGCAGGATCGACGCGCCAGCCTCTGCCGCCTCAACCGCCTGGGTGGCGATGTCGTCATACGTATAGGGCAGCGCATCGGACATGGTTGGCGTATGGATTGCCCCGGTGATGGCGCAGGTGATGACAGTCTTTTTCTGGCGTGCCATTGGTCAGTCTCCTTTGTCGGGTGTACGGACAACACGGTGCCCGAGCGGGAAGAGTTGCAGATCGAAACGTGCGCGGATCAGGCCCCACACGCCTTTGGGCGCCCTTAGCATCACCACGATGGCGACGAGGCCCAGCACCATCAGATAGATCGTACCGAGGTCGGCAAGGGTTTCGCGCAGGGCGAAATAGACAAGCGTCCCGATGATCGGGCCCTCAACCGTGCCAATGCCACCAATCACGACGATGAAAATGACAAATGCGGTCCAGTCATTGACGCTGAATGCGGCGTCCGGCGATATCCGCAGTTTTTGCAGAAAGATCAGCGCGCCAATCATCGCGGTCAGGGCCGAGGCGACAATGTAGACAAGGAACTTTGTGCGCCAGATATCGATGCCAAGACTGCCCGCCGCCAGTTCATTGTCGCGGATCGCCGTCAAGGCCAGGCCATTGCGTGACCGCAGGAACAGGTAGACGGCCGCAACCACCAACACAGCCGCGCCAAGTGCCATCCAATAGCTAAGGCTTTCACGGGCGCTGCGGCCCGAGGCCAGCGATTTTACGATCTTGACCGGCAGTGACGTACCCGACCCGCCTCCAAGTGTGCTGACCTGTGCAAAGCTAAGGCGAAATACCTCTGCCATCACCCAGGTTCCAATGGCGAAATAGGCCCCCCTCAGCCGGAAAATCAGTGCGGCGACAGGGATCGAGATCAGCGCACCCAACCCGCCTGCCGCAATAATCGCGACCGTCGGATGCAGTCCGCCGAACATGGTCAGCGCGAACAGCATATAGCCGCCGAAACCGACATAGGCCTGCTGACCAACAGACACGAGCCCGGCATAGCCCGCCATCAGATTCCAAAGGCTGGCGAGCGCGAGGTAAAGAAACAACTCTCCCATCAGGCGCAGATCGGCGCGCCCCGCCCACCAGGGTGCGGCAATCAGGATGATCAACACCACCGCGCCAACGATTGCGGCGATGCGGGCGGCCTGCGACGTGCGCGTGACGTGGTAGTTTTTGTAGGTCATCCCGATACCCGCGGAAACAGGCCGTTTGGGCGCACAACAAGGATCAGCAGAAACGCGATATGCCCTGACAAAAGCTGCCAGCCCGGGTCAATCTTTGCGCCGACCGTCTGCGCTACACCCAGGATGACACCCCCGACCAGCGTTCCCCATAGGTTGCCCAGCCCGCCGATGATCACCGCCTCAAACCCAAAGATCAGGCGGCCGCCGCCGATCGACGGGTCAAAACTGGTGCGGATGCCCAGCAAAATGCCGGCAACAGCGGTCACTGCCAGCGCCAGCGCCATGGCTAGGCCAAAGATATGCCGCCGGTTCAACCCCATCAGTTGCGCAATATCCTGATTGTCCGAAACAGCGCGAAACGCCCGCCCCAGGGCGGTGCGGTAGAATGTGAATTGCAGCCCCGCGATCACCGCCACCGCGATGGCAAAAGTCAGCAACGGCAGCACACCCAGCGCCAGCCCGCCAACCGACACGCTTGCGGTTTCCAGCGCCCCGGCATTCATCTTCTGCGGGTCAGCGGAGTATACCTCTAGCAGCGCGTTCTGGATGATCACCGACAGTCCGAATGTGACCAGCAGCGGCGGCAACAGGTCGTCGCCCAGCGTTTGGTTCAGCACGCCCCGTTGCAGGGCGTAACCGATGGCGGCCATCGCCGGGACAACCAAAACCATGGCCAGCAGCGGGTGCAGACCCGTAGCCGAGGTGACAGTCAGCCCAAGGTAGGCGGCCAACACAATCAGGTCGCCATGGGCGATATTCACCAGCCGCATCACCCCAAAAATCAGGGACAGCCCGGCGGCGAAAAGCGCATAAAGCCCCCCAAGCAACGTTCCCTGTACGACAGAGTTCAGCCATTCCATATCATTCAATCCCGAAATAGGCGCGGCTGATGTCTTTGCGCGACACGGCGTCAGAGGCACCCTCGAGTGAGACGCGCCCTTCTTGCAGACAATAGACGCGGGATGAGACCGACAGCGCTTTGGCGATGTCTTGTTCAACGATCACCGCCGTCATGCCCTCGCCGATTATGCCAGGCAGCGCGTCATAGATGTCCCGGATGATGATCGGGGCCAGCCCAAGGCTGATTTCGTCAAACAAGACCAGGTCCGGGTTCGCCATCAACGCACGGCCAATCGCCACCATCTGTTGTTGCCCGCCAGAAAGTGACGTTGACGGCATCGCGCGGCGTTCCTTCAAGATCGGGAACAGCTTGAACACGGCTTCCAGCGACCACGGGCCGGGCCGGCCTACCTGGCCGCCGATCAGCAGGTTCTCTTCGACCGACAAGGATGGGAACAGTTGCCGCCCCTCGGGCACCAATGCGATGCCCTTCACCGCCACCTGATCCGCCCTCAGCGCCCCAATTGTTTCACCGCGAAGCCGGATCTGTTCCGCGGTGTTGCAGATCAACCCCGAGATTGACCGCATCAGGGTCGTCTTGCCCGCCCCGTTGGCGCCAATGATGGCCAAGACTTCGCCGGCAGCGACAGCCATATCGACCCCGTAAAGCGCCTGAAAGTCGCCATAGTGGGCATCCAGCCCAGCGATCTGAAGAACTGGCTCAGGCATCAACCTCTATCCCCAGGTAAATTTCCTGTACCTCGGGGCTTTCCATGATCGCCTTTGGCGCGCCCTCGGCAATCTTGCGCCCGAAATCGATGACAATCAGGCGGTCGACCACGGCCAGCAGCGCGTGCACCACATGTTCGATCCAGATGATCGAGACACCGCTGGCGTGGATATCCTTGATTGTCTGCACCAGCGAAGTGCATTCGTTCTCGGTCAGCCCGCCTGCGATCTCATCCAGCAACAACAGTTTCGGTTTCGCACAAAGCGCGCGGGTCAGTTCCAGCCGCTTACGCTCCAGCAGGGTCAGCGACCCCGCAATGGTGTTGGCCTTGGCCAGCAATTCGGTCTGGTCAAGTACCTGCAAGCAAAGCTTTTCCGCCTCTTGCCGGCGCAACCCGGCCGCCTGCGTTGCCGCGATCATCGCGTTCTCGAACACTGTCATGCCGGAAAATGGCTGCGGAACCTGGAAACTGCGTGCCATGCCGGCGCGGCAACGGCGGGCTGAATTCAATCCGGTGATATCCTGCCCGTCGAAATGAACCCGGCCTCTATCCGGGCGCAGGGTGCCGGTGATCAGGTTGAACATAGATGTTTTTCCGGCCCCGTTCGGCCCGATGACGCCAAGGGCCTCGCCCCTGGTCAAGCTATAGCTCAGGTCGTCGGCGACCTTCACGGCACCAAAGGCTTTGGCCATGCTGTCCAGTTTCAGGATTGCAGTCATTAAAACCTCGATGTCCGGGGGACGCGGCGCCGATCAGTCGGCGCCACGTTATTGCTGTCAGAGCAGTTTCAACTCGCCCGTCAACGGGATGTTGGGCGCGGCCGAGTTTGCCACGATCTTCAGATCAAAATTGTCGCCCTCTTTTTGCCACTGACCTGCGACCAGCGGCGTTTTGGTAACGTTGTTGATCGGCCCGTTCGCCCAGTTCACGTTGCCAACAATCGTGTCGAGGTTCGTCGCCTTGATCGCCGATACGATGGCTGCCGGGTCGTCCAGATCCTCGGCGCGCCGGATGACGTTTGCTGCCACTTCGAATAGCGCATGTTTGAACCCGATAGGTTGCGTCCAGGGGCGACCGGTCGCGGTGACATAACCATCGGCCAGATTTTTCGCACTGGCCCCGGTCAGTGAAGACGCGAACGGGTGGTGCGGCGACCACCAGACCTCGGAACTAAGCCCATCACCGCGGTCGCCCAGCGATTCAATGACCGACGGGAACAGCAAGGCCTTGCCGATCGTCACGATTTTGGGGTTAAAACCCTGCTGCGCGCATTGCGCCCAGAACGTCGCAAAATCCGGTGGGATCATGTTGCCGGTGACCATCTCGCATCCCGCCGCCTTGAACGCCGCGATCTGGTTTGAGAAATCGTCGGACAGCGGCTGATACCGGCCCGGATCGACCAGCGTATAACCGGCCTCGGCCAATGGTTTGGGCAGACCCAATTCCGGATCACCCCAGGCGTTGCCGTCCGCGTCATTGGGGAACAATCCGCCGACGGTCTTGGTCACACCACTTGGGCCCCACATGTCAAGGAACGCGCCAATGACGTCCTCTAGTCCCCAGAAAAAGTGGTAGGTGTATTCGAACCCTTCACCCGGAACGCCGTTGCGGCCAAAGAAATAGGGCTGCCACGGACAGTCGGTGGTGATGCAGGGCACCTCGTTGATTTCTGCCTGATCCGACACCGGGTTGACAGTATCCGGGGTCGAGGCGGCGACGATCAGGTCAACCTCTTCGCCAAGGATCAGGTCAGCGGCCACCTCAGATGCGCGGTTCGGGTTTGACTGGCTGTCTTTCGAGATAATCTCGACGTCCCAGGTCTTGCCGTTGTTTTCCAGCCCGGCGGCGAAAGTCTGCTTGATGGCCTGCAGCACATATTCATCGGCCTCGGCGAAACTGGCAAGCGGGCCGGTGCGCGGGCTGACATGGCCGATGCGCAGTTTCGGGGTGGCGGCATAGGCGCGGGACGCACCCAGAATGGCAGGCGCCGCCAGCGCGGCCGCACCGCTTGTCAGGATGCTGCGGCGTGACGGATACTTGATCTTGTTGGTCATGTCTTCCTCCCGTTTTTCGGCCCGAAGACCGGTCAAATTGTCTAGTCTTTCAAAATGCCTTCCAGTCTGGTCAGATGTCGGCCAACGCGGGCACGCACCCCATCGGCCTCGGCCTTGGTCCATGTTCGAAACCCTTCACCTGATTTCATGCCCAGCCGTCCCTCTTTGACGAGCTGCTGCAGATACGGTGACGGGCCTTGGCGACTTTCGAGATCGAACAGCACGTTTTCGTGGATATCAAGCGTCAGATCGGTGCCAACCAGATCGGCGTTTTCCAGTGGCCCCAGCACGGCCAGACGGCGGCCAAAACTGGATTTGATAACTGTATCCACCGCCTCTGCGTCACAGATACCGTTTTCCACCAGACTGATCGCCTCGCGCCACAGCGCATGCTGCAAACGGTTGCCGATAAAGCCCGGAACATCCTTTTCGACCATCACCGGCGTTTTGCCCACGCTCTGAAGCAACTCCATCATCGACGCGGCCACGCTGTTGTCGGTCCATTCGGTTTTGATCACTTCGACCAATGGGATCATGTGCGGTGGGTTCCACCAATGGGTGCCAAGGGCGCGCTGACGCCCCTTGAGGCCGCCCATGATCTTGGTGATCTGGATAACAGAGGTGTTAGAGGCCAGAACAGCGGTGTCGGGCGCGTGTTCTTCCACCTCGGCAAAGATCGCCTGTTTTAGCGGCAGCTTCTCGGGCGCGGCCTCAAACACAAAGGCGGCGTCTTTGACGGCACCGGGCAAAGAGCTGCAAAGCTCTATCTTCTTAAGCACCTTGGCGGTTTCCACCTCCGTCGCGCCGAGCAGTTTTAGGCTCTCGGAAATGCGCATGGGCGCGCTTTTCAACGTCTCTTCAGATGGATCAGAGATCGCCACATAGTGCCCGGCCCGCGCCAGGGTCAGGGCAATTCCGTGCCCCATAAGACCGGCGCCGATAACAGCTGTCTGTAGATTGTGTTCCATGCTTTACCCCGCCGTGTAGCCGCCATCGGCGTATAAGATGTGACCGGTGTAGAAATCCGAGGCTTTTGAGGCAAGGAACAGCAGCGGCCCGGCCAAATCCTCGGGCTCTCCTAGCCGCCCCTTTGGCACCCGGGCCAGAAAGCCGTTGCGCACTTTGGTGGCGTCTACGTTGTCCGCAAACATCCACGCGGTCAGCGGAGATCGGAAAACCGTGGGCGCGATGGCATTCACGGTGATGCCGGTTGGGCCAAGTTCGCAGCCCAGTGCCTTGGTCATGCCGTCAACGGCCGCCTTTGATGCGCAATAAGCGGTGTAGCCCGCCGGGTGGCCCAGCAACCCACGCGCCGACGAGACCAGAACGATCTTGCCGCCCTTGCCCTGCGCCTTCATCTGACCAGCCGCTGCGCGCGCCAGCAGCCAGCTTTGCGTGACATTGGCGTCCATCACTGCGCTAAAGGTCTCTGGCGCCATGTCGTTGATCAGCGCGACTTTGTTCATGCCAGAGGCGACGACAAGGATGTCCAGCGCCCCATAGGCCGCAACCGCCTGCGCGACGATATCGTTACAGGTGTCTTCATCGCTGGGGCGGGTGTTGACGGTGGTGACATCCGCGCCCATATCGCGGCATTCGACGGCAATCTCATCCAATGCCGATTGGGTGCCTGCGGCCAGCACCAGCTTGCAGCCGGCACCGCCAAGAATACGCGCGGCGACCATGCCGAAGGCACCTGAGGCGCCGGTGATCAGCGCAACCTGGCCCTTCACTTCGAACATCGACAGCGGATTTTGCGTGGCTGACATTATTTAAGCCTCCGGCGGATAGGGAATGACAACCAACATGGTGCAGACGTCGTTGCGGCGGTTTTCGATCTTGCGAACCTCGCCCGGCGGGATGGTGCAGCTGTCGTATTTGCCAAGCACGGTTTCCTGGCCGTCGATGATGACGGTCATTTCCCCATCTAGAACGACATAGACCTTTTCAAACGGGGTCGAATCCGGCCCGGCACCACCGCCAGGCAAGAACTGGCTAAGCCCGACCCATTGGTTCGTCGGGCCACCGTCTTCGAACCCCTGAAGTCGCAAACCAACCACACCGAAGTGGTTAGGTGCCTCATAGGTCTCCGCCTCGGTAAATCGTTTGAGATGCATGACGTTCTCCCGGCATCAATGAAAAACGGGTCGCCGAACAACCGGCGACCCGAGCAGAATTCAGAATTCAGCGCCGTCATCGATGCGAAAGTTCCGACTTTTGTCGATCATCGCGACCAGGCGAATGATGCAGCCATCACCGCGATCCCAGTTCCATGGGAAGAAGGCGAAGGTGCAGCGTTTGCCGGTGACAGCATCCAGATCTCCGCCAACATTTTCGATGCCCAGAATGCCGTTCGAGAATAGCTTGTTGTGCACCGGCTCCCACTCGGGGAAGGCATCTTTCCAGTCGACGCCGCCGGACCACTCAAAATATTCCTGCTCCAGATGCGGGTGGATCGGGCCGTTGCGCTGCGGGCCGATGGCTGTCGCCAGCGGATGATCGTTGGCCTGCGTGTCATGGCCCACAACCTTGATACCCTTTTCGATCATCCAATCGGCCGCTGACGGCACCAGACCGGGGCAATAGGCAAAATAATCGCCGTCTTCGTATTCTTTATGCCAGCCGGTGTTGATGATCAGCACGTCGCCCTTGCGGATCGCATGACCGCACGCCTTTTCCAGATCGTCGCCGGTGATCTGCTCCCACTTCTTTTTGGGGATCGACACAACCAGACCCGAGCCAAAGAAATGCGGCAGCGGCACCTCATCGATGAACGGCGTGCCTTGCACAACATGGGCGGGGGCGTCGATGTGGGTGGTTACATGCATTGTGGTGGTGATCGTCTGGCTTAGCACGCCAGATTTGGCCATGTAGTGTTGCCGGTCGATCTGCACGTCCTTGAAGTACGGCCAATTCGGGCACTGAAATCCAAAACGGTGGCTAAGGTTGTAGAACTCAAGCCCCATGTCGTTGTCGGTGTTTCCCTGAAACTCGATCCCTCGGATTTCAACCATTTCGCAAACCTCCTCCGTTCGCCGCAGCACGGCGTTGCTCATTCAAATTGTCAGTGGGATCTCCCATCCCGTCCCACATATTGGTACACATGCACCACAATGCAGTCAATAATTTGTTGCATTCCAGCCAAACTGTACCGTATTGTGGGCCAACCACTCTTGACCATGCGTTGCAAGTCTGACGATCCGTACCCAGCAAGAAAGGATCCGCCGTATGAAAGACAACGACTTAGGCAGCGCGCGCAGTGGCATTCAGGTGATTGAACGCGCAGCCGCAATTCTGCGCGTTCTGAAAGAGAACCAATCGGGGATGAGCCTGGGTCAGATTGCCAAAGCTGTTGGTTTGCCGCGCTCGACGGTCCAGCGAATCGTTGGGGCGCTGCAAAAGGAACTGTTTGTCATTGCCGACGCCCGTGGTGGCGGATTGCGCCTTGGGCCAGAGCTGAACGCCCTGTCCGAAGCCACCCGATACAACATCGTCGAAAGCTGCCGCCTTTTGCTGACAGAGCTGACGCAGGCCACAGGTGAGACGGCCGATTTATCAGTTCTGCGCGGGGCCGCGATGATCTTTCTCGACCAGGTGCCGGGAACCCATCGATTGCGGACCGTGTCTTCGGTGGGCGAGGTTTTTCCTTTGACAACGACCGCGAACGGCCGCGCCTGCCTTGCACTCCTTCCCGAGGCCCAAGCCCAGAAGCTTATTGCTGAAGAATGGGAGCGACGCGGTACTGAGGGAGACATGATTGAATTTCAGACCGCCCTGCACGAAATCGGAAAATCGGGCCTGGCCTATGATCTCAACGAACATACCCCAGGGATTTCCGCAATCGGGATCGCTTTTACCGACTGGGTGGGCGATCTGTATTCGATTTCGATACCGGTACCATCCACCCGCTTTGCAGAAATACGCAGCACAGCCGAGGCGGCGCTGAAAATCACGGCGCGGCATGTCCGAAAGATGATGGACCAAGGACGTCGCGAAGACGCGCAACGTTGAAAATGCTGAACGACGGCAACACCGGCTTTGACGCAGTTCGCCGCACGTGCACGAACGACTGCTTTTGCCACATCGCGGTGCGCGCCAAAGATTAATCGTTTAATCAACGCGGTTGACAGACAATCCCTGCATGATTAAACGTTTTATCATCGAGAGGGAACATGACCACTATCAAACAAATTGCCACAGACATGGGCGTCTCGGTTGCAACGGTTTCAAATGCCTTGACTGGCAAGGGCCGTGTATCCAAGGGTTTGGTAGAGCGTATTCGCAAGTGCGCCGACGACGTGGGTTACCGACCCAGTCCTGTGGGTCGCGCGTTGCGTGGCGGCCAGACGGGGATTCTGGGATTGGTGATGCCCGATCTGACGAACCCGCTTTTTCCCCGCATTGCACAACATCTTTCGTTGGTCGCCGATAGCCGTCAATTGGGCATTCTGATTGCAGACTCGCGCGGAAACGCCGAGGAACAAAACCAGGCCATCGATCGCCTTGTTGATCGAGGTGTCGATGGCTTGCTGATTGTACCGCAGAAAGGTACATCGCCCGGGTCTCAACGGGTCCCAACGGTGATAATCAACACCGCTTCGGACCCGGACAATACGGTCTCTGCTGATCATGCTGGTGGCGGCAAATTGATCGCGACACACATTGCGGGCCTTGGGCACCACAAGGTCGTGATACTGGGCGGTGATCCAGTATCAGAAGTGCAGCGTGACAGAATCGACGGAATGCGTGCCGGGTTCGCGAACGCCAAAGACATTCAAATACTGTGGGGCGACGACGGTCTTGCCCAGTTGATCCCTGCAATCAGTGATGGTGCGACTGCTGTCATGACCACCTCGGATCTTTTGGCGCTTCGGGTGCATTCTCATTTGGCACGTGCCGGGCTTTCTGTGCCCGGTGACGTCAGTCTCACTGGATTCGACGATCTGCCCCTGGCGACTGCCATGCATCCAATGCTTACAACCGTTGCGCAGGACGTTGCGCAAATAGCGGAACGCGCAATCGACCAGCTTGCGCGCGCAATCAGCGGCGGACCCAGGCCAGACACGGGCATCACTGTGCCCATGCGCCTGGTGGCGCGACATTCAACTGCAAACCAAAAACAAACATCCAACCTGGAGGTCTCTCAATGAAAACGACAATCTCACTTGCCGCCCTATCGTGCGTAATGGCCACGAGCGCACTTGCGCAAGACAAGACCCTGACCATCTCTGTCTATTCCTTTGCTCAGGATGCCTACAAAGAGGCGCTTTATGATCCGTTCGAGGAAATCTGCGGGTGCGACCTGGTCATCGAAACCGGCAATAGCGTCGAGCGTATGGCCAAGATCGAGGCCAACGCCAAAAACCCGGTCATCGATATGGCTGTGATTTCGTCCCATGATGCCCTTAGCCTGGCGCGCAAAGACCTGGTGGCGCCGCTTGATATTTCCAAGCTTTCAAACCACGCAAAACTATACCCCGCCGCGCAAGACCCGATTGGCGGCAATATGGCGGTTGGCTACACATTTTACGCCAGTTCCATCGTCTACCGAACTGACCTTGTCGAGATTAACAGCTGGGCCGATCTGCTGGACGAAAAACTGGCCGGAAATGTCGCGCTGCCGAATATTACCGGGACCCAGGGACCGCTGACATTGATGATGCTGGCCAAGGCCGCGGGCAATGACAGCACTGACTATTCAAGCGTTATTTCCAGTATCGGAGAGAGTGCCGATGACATCGTCACATTCTATTCCCGCTCATCCGAACTTGCCCAGCTGATGAACCAGGAAGAGGTCATCGCCGCCCCCGTCGGCCGCTTCGCCTGGAGCCGTTTCAAAAGTTCGCCGTTGCCGTTTGCCTGGGCAGAACCTGCCGAAGGCCAGGCCGGTGGCATGAACGTGATGGTCATGACCAAAGGCAACGGAAATGAGGAACTGGCCTATCAGTTCATGGACTATTGGCTGTCCACCGAGGTGCAAACCCGCGTTGCCGAGGCGTTGATTGACAGCCCGGCAAACACCGAAGTCATGCTTAGTGATGACGTCGCCGACAACCTTACCTACGGGGCAGAGTTGATCAACTCGCTCAACATCCTTGACCCTGCCGAGATCATCAACAGCCGTGAGGCCTGGGTTGAACAGTGGAACACTGAAGTCATCAGATAATGCCATCAGGGCGGTCCCCGGGCCGCCCTGCGCATCGACAATCTAAAACGGATCAAGCTGATGTTTTTCAACACCCGCGAAGGGCTTGCACTTGCTTTGCCTGCCGCCTTCTTTGCGCTGCTACTGTTCATTTTGCCTGTCGGAATCCTTTTGTCAGAGGCGTTTCAGTCAGACACCGGGTGGACGCTGCAGGGCTATTTCGACTTTTTCGCCAAACCGCTGAACCGGACTGTTTTCCTGCGCACATTGAAGCTTGGGGTTCTGGTCGCGGGGACGGCTGCCGTCATTGGCTATGCGGCGGCCTTTTGTATCGTCAACCTTTCCGCTTCGGCGCGGGGCCGTGTCTTTGGGCTGGTGGTTTTGCCGCTTATGATTTCTCCTGTTGCGCGCACTTATGCCTGGATCGTCATTCTGGGACGGACCGGCATCGTGAACGACACTATTGTTGGGCTGGGCCTTTCAGATACGCCCATTCGGCTGCTGTTCACCGAAACGGCGGTTTTCCTTGGCTTGCTGCAGCTCTTCATGCCGCTGATGATTATCTCGCTTGTCTCGGCGATGGAAAACATCCCGCGCGATGTCATCCCCGCCGCACGCGTGTTGGGCGCGAACTGGCTGCAGGTGTTTTTCAAGGTCATCCTGCCCCTTACAAAAGAGGGGCTGGTCGTTGGCGGAACGCTGGTCTTTACCGGCGCGCTGACGGCCTACATCACACCTGCGATCCTGGGCGGATCAAAAGTGCTGATGCTAGAGACGCTGCTGTATCAACGGGTCAACGTGTCCAACGATTTTGTTTCGGCCAGCGTGATCGCGATGATCCTGATCGTCATGTCCTTCACCGCCAACCTGCTGCTGAAACGCATCGCCACGGCAAGGAAATAAGCACATGCGAAACCTTACCACATATATCATCCTTGGCCTGACGCTGACCTTCCTGATCGGGCCTTTCATCATCATCATTTTCGCCGGGGCCTCTGCGGGCGAGGCGCTGGCGTTTCCACCAGATGGGCTGTCCCTTAAATGGTATTTGAAGGTTTTCACCATCGAAAGCTTCCGCGACAGTTTCCTGTTGTCGATGTTTCTGGCGATCTTCGGCACCGTAACCGCCCTGCTGCTGGGTGTCCCGGCCGCCTATGCGCTGAACCGTTATGACCTGCCAGGCGCCGAAACCATTCGAACCATCGTCGCCGCGCCCATCATCGTGCCGGGCATCATCGTTGGTCTTGCGCTGTTGCGTTATCTGGTCGTGCCGCTTGATTTCACAGTAACGATGGCGCTGTTCATGGCGCATACGGCCCTTGTTTTGCCATATGCGGTGCGGGTTGTGTCATCGAGCCTGAACAACTTGCGGGCCGATATGGAAGAGGCTGCCGTGCTGCTGGGATGCACCCGGATGCAGGCCTTTACCAAAGTTGTGCTGCCCAATATTCGCGGCGGTGTGCTGGCCGCTTTCATTCTGGGATTTGTGACCAGTTTCAACCAGGTTCCTGTATCTTTGTTCCTTTCCGGGCCGGGGGTGAAAACCCTGCCCATCGACATGTTGGCCTATATGGAAATCACCTATGATCCATCGGTCGCGGCGCTGTCTGCACTTTTGGCCTTCATGTCTCTCACCATCGTCTTTGTCGCTGAACGTCTATTGGGGTTTTCTCGCTATGTCTGATAAATTTGTTCGCCTGTCCGATCTGACACTTTCCTATGGAAAAACAGTCGCGGTTCCAAACCTTGACCTCGACATTGTCGAAGGCGAACTGATCGCTCTTTTAGGGCCATCGGGATGCGGCAAGACAACCACGATGCGCGCTATTGCCGGGCTTTTGACACCGGCCTCGGGAACCATCGAAATTGACGGTAAAGACGTGACCCGGTTGGCGGCAAACAAACGCGGTATTGGACTGGTTTTCCAATCCTACGCGCTATTCCCGCATCTCAGCGCGTTTGAGAATGTCGCCTTCGGCCTGCGCCTGCAGAGAATGCCAGAGGCAGAGGTCCGGTCTCGGACGCAAGCGGGTATCGCAACGGTCGGCCTGACGGGATTTGAAACCCGCAAACCCGCCGAAATGTCGGGTGGTCAACAACAACGCGTGGCTTTGGCGCGGTCACTGGTGATGGATCCAAAAGTTCTGTTGCTCGACGAGCCACTGTCAAATCTTGACGCCCGATTGAGGCTGGAGATGCGTTCAGAGTTACAGCGCGTCCAGAAAGACACCGGCGTGACAATGGTATTCGTGACACATGATCAATCCGAAGCTTTGGCAATGGCCGACAGGATTGTCCTGATGAAAGACGGCAAGATCGAGCAATTGGGCACACCAAGCCAGCTTTATGCAGAGCCGGCCACCGCCTTTGCGGCAGAGTTCATGGGCTTTGAAAACATCTTCCGCGTTGAAGGCGAAAACCTCGTCTCGGATGCGGGTCAACTGCCGCTGGGGTTCACGGCGAAAGCGCCGATGCTGGCATGGCGGCCGGGCGGGGTTCAGGTCGGCCATGGTCCGTTCAGTGGCCGTGTTCTGGCCAGCAATTTTGCGGGCGCGCACCGTGAATATGTGCTCGATAGCCAGATCGGCCAGATCAAGGCGGATGCCCCGATTGAAACGGTCGAAGTTCCGCTGGGCCACAACATCGAATTTGACCTTCCGCAATCCACCGCGCGTCCGCTCGCCGCATGAGCGGGCTCTGGGTCGATACTGATTTTGGGTTCGATGATCTGTGGGCCCTGCTGTTGTTGCGCCATCTGGGCATGCAGGTTGCGGGCATATCGTTGGTAGCGGGAAATGCGCCGCTGCCTCGGGTGATTGCCAACGCGCTTGGCGCGCAGCAAGCCTATGGGTTTGACGCGCCGTTATTTATTGGCGCAGACCGTCCCCTTGTGCGCGCGCCTGAGACCGCCGAACGCATTCTAGGCCCGCGTGGCATGTTAAGCCGGGGGCGGCATTTGCCCGATGTGATGCCCGAACAGGACTTGCCCGACGCAGCCGGGGGGCTGCAAAGCTGGCTTCGTTCTGCAGGTGCAGGCGAGCAGCGCGACATTCTGGCAATTGGTCCTTTGACCAACATTGCGGTCCTTGTGCGTGATGCACCCGATCTGGCGCAAAAAATAACCCGGCTCATCTGGATGGGCGGCAGCAACGGGCCGGGAAACCACTCGGCGCAGGCCGAATTCAATGCCCTTGCAGACCCCGAAGCCGCCGCCCTTGTTGCACGCGCTGGCCTGCCGCTGGATGTGATTGACCTTATGCTGTGCCGACAAGTGCTTTTCGGGCCAGACGATCTGCCGCAATGTGATGGCCTGACATCCAATCTGCTGGGCGGCTACCTTGATATCGGGCTAAGTCGGGGACGCGTCGCGATGGCGATATACGACCCGGTCGCCGCACTTTCTGCCTGCCACCCCGAGACATTCCAATTTCAGCGCTGCTCAATGACTGTCTCAGTTCATTCAGATGCAAGCTACGGAAAAACCAGTTTCGCAGAGACCCGCAGTGGTTCAACGCGCATTGCGGTTGGAACAGCCTCAAATACTGCGCAGATCTGCCTGAAGGCACTCGCATCGGAGCACGCTTATGTCGATTGATGACAACCTGAATGATCCACTGCTCAGGGCAGATGCGGTCAAGGCCGCGCGGGGCCTGCGCCCGTTCGATATGTTGGTGCGCAATACCGTGGTGCTTGACATGGTCACTGGGCGCGAACGGCCCGCCGATATTGGCATTGTCGGGCCTCTGATCGCCAGCGTTCATGCCCCTGATCCTGCACGTGACGCGAAAGAGCAGATTGATGCGGATGGCGCGTTCGCCGTGCCCGGTTTGATTGACACCCATATGCATGTGGAAAGCTCTATGGTGACCCCGGCAGAATATGCCAGGGTGATCGTTCCGCGCGGTGTGACGACGGCGCTTTGGGATCCGCATGAACTGGCGAATGTTGCGGGAATGCAGGGTGTGGATTACGCCTGCCGTGCGGCCAAAGGGTTGCCATTGCGTCTGTTGCCGCTCGCGCCGACCTGTGTCCCCTCTGCACCTGGGTTTGAGGTCAGCGGTGGCGATTTCGGGCCGGAACAGATCGCCAAGTTGCTGGCACGTGATGATATCCACGGCGCCGCAGAACTTATGACAATGCAAACGCTGCTGAACGGCGACCCGCGTGTGCAAGGTATTGTCGCAGCGGGCCTTGCAAGCGGCAAACGCCTGTGCGGGCACGGTCGTGGGCTAACCGGTGGCGATCTGGCGGCCTATGCCGCCGCTGGCGTCGAGACGGATCACGAGTTGACCTCTGCCGCCGATCTTATCGCTAGGCTGGAAGCCGGTCTTACCATCGAATTGCGTGGCTCGCACGAGCATCTCTTGCCAGAGTTCGCCAAGACGCTGATCTCGCTCGGCCATTTGCCGCAGACAGTGACGTTGTGCACCGACGATGTTTTCCCCGATGATCTTTTGGCCAAAGGCGGATTAGACCGTGTCATCCGTGTTTTGATTGACAATGATGTGCCCGCTGCCTGGGTTTACCGGGCGGCGACCCTTAATGCGGCAAGCCGAATTGGCCGGTCGGATCTTGGGGTGGTTGCACCGGGAAAAAGGGCGGATATTGTGCTCGTTTCAAACCTTGAAAAGGTGTCGGCAACCCATGTGTTCGCCAATGGCCGACTGGCGGCACAAGCAGGTCGTCTTGTGCAACCAGCGCCCGCTATTTCAATCCCACCCGGCCTCACGCAATCCGTAAGGACCAAAGAATTCACTGCGGCGGATTTCGAGGTGCCCGCCAAAGGCCCCTTCGCACGTATCGCGACCCTGTCCAAACCCAGATTTCCCGAATGGGGCGAACGCAAGGTCCCCGTGCAGGACGGCAAGCTCGTGCTGCCCGATGACATGATCCGCATGGCAATATGCAATCGTCATGGTCAAAACACGCCGACCCGCGTGGCGTTTCTGGAAAATTGGGGAACCTGGCGGGGCGCCTTTGCGACCACCGTTTCACATGACAGCCACAACCTGACGGTCTTTGGCCGAGATCCCGAAGACCTGGCAGCCGCCGCGAATGCAGTACGCCAGACACACGGAGGGCTTGCCGTTGCCAGCCGGGGCAAGGTCATCGCCAACCTCGCGCTGCCACTTGCCGGGCTCATCAGCGACAGCCCTATTGAGGACGTCGCCAGGGATTTTGCTGATACCCGTGCCGCGCTCGACACGCTCGTCGATTGGCAACCGCCTTATCTCGTTTTCAAGGCATTGTTTGGTGCGTCATTGGTGTGCAACGCCGGTCCGCGGCTAAGTGACGTGGGTCTTGTAGATGTTTTTGAGAATCGAATTCTTGAAAGCTGTGTTGTTGCCGACGCGATGGAATAATAACCCTCACTGCGTCGATGACTTCAGCGAACAACGCACAAATAGCTGAGATAGGCGGTGCCGACATATGCTCAACACCCGTTGCAGACGTTCAAACACGTCGCAGATTTAATAGAATGGGCTCAAACCGACTGTCCGGCGACGCCTGCATCAGCCCAAGCCCCCGAAATCGTTGCGCTTCTTTCTGAGATCGGGCGCCAGAAAGTATCTCTACTCTATCGGGAAGAACAGCGTAGGTTCGCGAACCAGGTCAGACCTGTTTCGGGTAAAGAAACACGCGCGATTGTAAAGGAACCTGGTCGTAAAGGTGGGCGATGTGGCTATTGATGAGCCCGACGCAGCCGTTCGATACGGCGCGGCCGATGGTTTCGGGGGCATTGGTGCCATGGATGCGCAGAAATGTGTCGCCCCGGCCAGGCTGAAAGAGATATAGCGCCCGCGCACCCAGAGGGTTGTTTGGCCCGCCGGGCATTCCGTCCTTGAACCGGCCGAAGCGTTCAGGCTCCCGCGCGATCATGTCCGGCGTAGGCACCCAGGACGGCCATTCCTTTTTTGCACCGATGTAGAACTCTCCTGGCTCGTAGAGGTTTCCGCGTCCGACACGGACTGCGTAGCGGATCGCCTTGCCATCCGGCAACGTCCAGTAGAGCGCGAATTCATCGGGATAGACGAGAATCACGCCCGGACGGTACTTGACGGGCATAGTGACGATCTGGGGCTGGATACTCGGCGGCAATTCCTGCGCGACGGATGACGTGACGGGTATGGCGGCGGCGAGAGCGCCAGTAAGCAGGGTGCGGCGGTTCAGTATCATGGTGAATTCCTGGGCAGAGAATGCTTGTGTCTGATCCCACCCATAGCGCAACAAACGTCGGCGATCTAGGCTTTCGGCGGGCCGGGCATCGCGATGGCAGTGCTGATGGCAGCGATGTTCTATCGCAAGACGGGAAATTTGCGTGCCATCCAGCATCTGCCGCGCGCCAAAGATGGCTTGGTACCTTGAAAATACGGTGTGTTTATCCCCTACCTATGGCACGGGTGAACCGTTCAGCCGCCCAGCTCTGGATGTGCATAGGCCTCTGGGTAGGGCATGGGCAACAGCGGGCCCAGCGGCACGACCCTGTTCCAGGATCGGCCGAAATAGCCCTGTCTGCAATGTATGAGTGAATTGCTTGTCGCGACCCCGGGCAGGGCATAGACCCGACAAAGCCAGCGCCAAAGACGGGGGTAGTCCAGAATTCTGGCACCGTTCAGTTTCATCCGCAAATAGTAAACTGGATCGTGCCGGTACAGCGTCGGGAACAGGCGCAGGTCAGCCTCGGTGAACCTGTCACCTGTCAGGAATGGCCGGTCATCTGCAGCCAGTCTGGCTTCGAGGTTGTCCAAACTCTTAAAATAGGCGCCAAAGGCTGCGGCATAGACCTGTTGATCGGACGAAAACCCGGCCTTGTAGGCCCCGTTGTTGATCGTGGTGTAAATCGTCTGGTTCAGAGCATCGATTTCGCAGCGCAGCGCACTGTCGGCTGGGTAAAGCT
>Ga0316206_1001405_pt1 | contig 21365 bp, 20 predicted proteins | sample 6monthpyrite_MG_FD_204942 | JGI IMG/M metagenome (GOLD analysis project Ga0316206, IMG submission 204942) | Microbial mat bacterial communities from mineral coupon in-situ incubated in ocean water Damariscotta River, Maine, United States -... | ecosystem: Environmental > Aquatic > Marine >... | reverse complement strand
CTTTTGCTTGAAGCGCATATTTGGTTAAGCGTGCTGCTTGAGGATCATTAAGCGTTAAACCACTATTAGGAACGCTACTTTCGTAACAAAGACGACACCACAAGGCAACAACTAAAGCAAGGCCTTTGCAGTCTCTACCTTGTTCTAAATTTGCCACTATAATAGGTAAAATAAACTTAGGTAAACGATTTGATGCATCTTGGCAAAGCCGTAGCACGGTATCACGCACTTCTGGATTGGAAAAACGCGATTCTATGATGGAAAAGTATTCATTAAAATCAACTCCAGGTACAGCAGGTAGTGACGGTATAATTTCTTCATTAACCAGCTTTTTAAGATACTTAGGTATTAGAGCGCTCGTCATTACGTCATGCACAAAAGTAATGCCTAATAAAGCGGCGGGATAGGCAATTGATGCATGCCCACCATTTAAAATTCTTAACTTCATTAATTCAAAAGGTGCTACGTTTGTAACAAATTCGGCTCCTACTTGTTCCAAGGGCGGACGGCCATTAACAAAGTTATCTTCTAATACCCATTGTCTAAATGGTTCACAAAAAACAGGCGCTTGGTCTTCAATGCCAAACAATGTTGTTAATCGTTCACGCTCCTGTTCTGAGGTTGCAGGGGTTATACAATCAACCATTGAGTTGGGAAAAGTAACGTTTTCTTTAATCCAATTTGCTAGGTTTAAATCTATCGCCTGCGCCATTTCATGAATGATGCGTTGAGTAACATCACCATTATGGGGAATATTGTCACAAGACAACACAGTGAACGGTTGTGTATGCTGTGCGCGTCGATGTTTAAGTGCTGCAATGATTAACCCAAATACTGTTGATGGTTGCTCTATGTTGGCAACGTCGGCTTGAATTTCTGGATGTGCCAGATTAAAAGTGCCTGTTTTGTCATCCATAAAATAACCACCTTCAGTTATGGTTAATGAGACGATCCTGATTTCGCTTTCACTGAGCGCTGAAATTAACGCAGCGGCATCATTTTCAATAAAATCGATCATCGCACCATTAACTTGAGCAGTAAGATTGTTATCATCTAATTCCACAACAGTTGTTAACCAGTCTTGTGGTAGTAATTTATTACGCATTATTGCATCGTATGATTTAATACCTGCACCGCGTATTGCCCAATCGAGTGCAATACCGTTATTAAATAATTTATGCATATACATTGCTTGATGAGCACGATGAAAATTACCCACACCTATATGAATGATACCCGGCGAAAGTGATTCTCTTTTATATTTAGGTTTTTTTACCTTAGCAGGTAAAGAATCAAGTGTTTGATTATTAATTTTAATTGGCATTTTATTTGCTCTATAAAATAGACTCATTAAGCTGTTAACGTCAATGAGCCAATTAATGTTATATCGATAGTTGTTAGTTAACCGTTTGAGTTTTATGTACTGTAAGGCCGGCTTCATCAAAATGTAGAATTTTGCTAGGGTCGGCACTCAAATAAATATGCTCACCATAATTTAAGTCACAATCACCAGACGCTCGAACAGTAAAGGTAGTGCCACTTGCTAAATGCACATGCACAAATGTTTCTGAACCAAGGTGTTCAATAACCCCTACTTTTCCCTGCCAGGTACCGCTGTCTCTAGATATTTCTAGGTGCTCTGGTCGTACGCCAAGGCAACAAACTGATGCACTATCAGTCGAATTCACATCAATAAAATTCATTTTAGGAGAACCAATAAATCCAGCAACAAAACGATTAATAGGATTGTTATATAGTTCTAAAGGCGTACCTACTTGCTCTATGACTCCAGCATTAAATACCGCAATACGATCGGCCATGGTCATCGCTTCAACCTGATCATGGGTCACATAAACCATAGTAGTCGCTAAGCTTTTATGCAGCTCTGAAATTTCTATGCGCATATTTACCCGCAAAGAAGCATCCAAATTTGACAATGGCTCATCAAATAAAAAGGCTGATGGTTGACGAACAATTGCACGACCAATTGCTACCCGCTGGCGTTGACCACCTGATAATTGTCCGGGTTTACGATCAAGGTACGAATCTAAGTTTAATATTTTCGATGCATTCGCTATTTTTTGCTCAATTTCATCGGCGCTCACTTTGGCTCGTTTTAATGGAAAAGCGATATTATTGCGCACCGTCATATGTGGATACAAAGCATACGATTGGAATACCATCGCCAAACCTCTTTTCGCTGGCGGTGTTGCTGTTGCATCTTGACCATCTATTTCAATAGTGCCGCTAGTGGTATCTTCTAAGCCGGCAATCATCCGCAATAACGTTGATTTTCCGCACCCTGAAGGCCCAACAAAAACAATAAATTCACCATCTTTAATTTCTAGATCAATTGGTTTAATCACCTTGACGTCATCGAAATTTTTTGTCACTTTTTTTAATGTAATGCTGCCCATTTTTGCAATCTCCTATTTAACTGCGCCGAAACTTAATCCACGCACTAATTGTTTTTGACTAAACCAACCAAGTATCAAAATAGGCACAACGGCCATAGCAGAAGCTGCAGATAATTTGGCATAAAATAAACCTTCCGGGCTTGAATAACTCGCAATAAAGGCGGTTAAAGGAGCTGCATTAGCGGCTGTTAAAATGAGTGACCAAAATGCTTCGTTCCAAGACAAAATAACATTTAACAATAATGTTGATGCAATGCCTGGTAAGGCGATGGGTAAAAGTACATAGAATATTTCGTCAACTATATTGGCTCCATCCATGCGTGAAGCCTCTAGTATTTCGTGCGGAATTTCTCTGAAATAGGTGTACAACATCCAAACCATTATCGGTAAATTAATTATGGTCATAATGATCACTAAACCTAATTTCGTATCTAGTAAGCCAAAATCACGAAACAATAAGTAAATTGGAATAAGCACTCCGACCGGCGGTAACATTTTGGTTGAAAGCATCCACATTAATAAATTCTTGGTACGTTTGGTTTGTACAAAAGCCATTGACCAAGCGGCAGGTATGGCAATCAGTAAACCTAATATGCTTGAACCAAGTGAAATAACAACTGAGTTCCAAAAATGTGTAAAGTAAGATGATTGAGATAATACTTCTTTATAATTATCTAGTGTCCAATCAAACATGAATAAGCTAGGACTAACTGAAATCGCCTCAGCTTCAGTTTTGAAGCTGGTGAGCAATGTCCATAAAATCGGGAAAAATATTAGTCCACTGATAGTCCAAGCTAAAAAGGTATAAATAAGTTTGGATTGATAACTTTTATTAATAGCCATAATCTAACCCTCCAAGTTTTTGCCGATTAAACGCATTAAGAAAATCGCAACAATATTGGCAATTATTACCGCAACTATACCGCCAGCAGATCCTCCTCCCACATCAAATTGAAGCATTGATTGTGTATAAATAAGATAGGTAATGTTGGTTGAGGCATTGCCTGGTCCACCACTGGTTGTGACTAGTATTTCCGCAAATATAGAAAGTAAAAATATCGTTTCAATTAAAATGACCGCGGTTATTGCTCGTGATAAATGAGGCATAACGATGTAAAAAAACTTACTGAATGGGCCTGCACCGTCTAAATCAGCCGCTTCAAGTTGTTCTCTGTCAAGCGACTGAATAGCAGTTAGTAAGATTAATGTTGCAAACGGTAACCATTGCCATGACACAATGATGATAATCGATAACAGAGGAATTTGAGCGAAAAAATCAATCGGTGTTACCCCAATCCATGTGGCAAAATGTGCAAACAACCCATTAACAGGATTCATCAACATATTTTTCCACACTAGTGCCGATACGGTGGGCATAACGAAAAATGGTGCCAATACCATAATACGCACATAATTTCGTCCCCAAATAGCTTGGTCTAGTAAAATAGCTAAACCAATGCCACCACCTAAAGTGATAACCAAAACACCACCAACAAGTAATAACGTATTAAAAAACGATTTTATAAATGCAGGATCGGTAAGGAAAAATTCATAATTTTGAAAGCCAATAAACCCTTTAGTTCCAGGGATCAGCAAATTGTAATCTAAAAATGAAAAGTATAACGTCATACATAGTGGAACTATCATCCACACAAACAGTAAAATTACTGATGGGAATAACATTAACCTAGCGAGTGAACGTGAATTTGTAGTAGCCATAACCTAGACCTTATTTAAGTTCAAAAAACGGGTAAATGGCTAGCACTTACCCACAAATAAACTACATTTACTGTTTAGGATAATGAGCTTTACGCATAGTACGCACAACTAAACGTTGTGAATTAGCTAATGCTTGATCGACGGTAGAACGGCCTGTTAGCGCGGCTGAAAATTGCTGACCAACTGCCGTACCAATCCCCTGGAACTCAGGAATAGCTACAAATTGAATACCAACATAAGGAACCGGTTTAACGGTAGGATGAATTGGATCAGCAGATTGAATAGAATCTAAGGTGATTTGTGCAAAAGGAGCTGCCTGCATATATTTTGGATTCTGGTACAGTGATGCTCGCGTACCAGGAGGAACTTTTTCCCAACCTTTTTTCTGAGCAACTAATGCCGTGTATTCTTTAGATGTTGCCCAACTAATGAATTTTTTGGCAGCAACTGCTTTTTTACTACTTGAAGGAATCGCTAAAGTCCAAGCCCATAGCCAGTTACCGCGTTTTCCTAGGCCATTATCCGGTGCTAATGCGAAACCCACCTTATCGGCAACTTGAGAGTCTTGTTTGTTAGTAACAAATGCACCCGCCACTGTTGCATCAATCCAAATGCCACATTTACCGGTTTGAAATAATGCTAAGTTTTCATTAAAACCATTAGCCGATGCTCCTGGAGGTCCAAATTTTTTCATAACATCAACATAGTATTGCAACGTATCATGCCATTCTTTAGTATCAAATTGAGGTCTCCAGTGTTCATCAAACCATCGAGCACCAAACGAATTTGACATAGCGGTTATTAATGCAACATTTTCTCCCCATCCGGCTTTACCACGTAAACATATGCCATAAACACCGTCTTTTTTATCTGTCATTGCTTTAGCCGCTTTGCGAATAAAAGCCCAACTTGGCTTTTTCGGCATTTCCAGACCCGCTTTTTTCATTAAATCTTTACGATACATCACCATTGAGCTTTCACCATAAAATGGCGCAGCATATAATTTTTTATCAACCATTAAACCGCTCTTAATAGCTGGTAAAATATCGTTTAAATCATAATTGGCACCAAGGTTGTTTAATTCAGTTAACCAACCTTGTTTGCCCCAAATAGGCACCTCATATGTACCAATGGTCATCACATCATACTGCCCACCCTGTGTTGCTACGTCGGTGGTAACTCGCTGTCGTAGTATGTTTTCCTCTAAAGTAACCCACTTTAGTTTGATATCTGGATGCTTAGCCGTAAAGTTACTACTAAGCTCTTTCATGGTGATCATGTCACCATTATTCACGGTGGCAATCGTTATAGTTTCCGCCAATAATGACGTACTGAATAATAATGCCCAGCTGGCCACTATCGATAATTTAATTGACATAATAAACTCCCCCTACTAAACAGAACAAAAGAATGTGTGATTTTGTTTTTTTACTACACATTCTAGTACATATAAAAAACTTTAAAATAAGTTCACGGCCACTTGCAGTGCACCAATTTTAAGCGCTGGATTCCACATAGCTGTTGCAGAAACAGGGAATGTAGTGCCCATTACTTTAAGTTCTTTAGAATAAGTAAATCCAACATTATTTATATTCGCATTATTTGAATAGAAATTTTTGGCCTGTACGGGAGAAAATGCGCCGCCAATAAACGCCTTTACGGTATCGCCTTTTTCACCTTGCCATACCGGTGCAGAAAATTCTAAATAGTTAGTATAAGAACGTTGTCTTTTGCCAGTGTTACTATTAACAAAAACATCAATGCCTTGCACTATTACTGAGTAATAAACTGAAATAGGGGTATTTCCTTTAAAGGTATACCCCAAACCAATATCGGTGAAATTTCCTGTTTTTGAAGGGTCTGTAGAATAGTTAAAAATGTCAACTTGACCATTAGGAATTGAAGAATGATTACCGTGGTTAACTATCTCTACAAATAAATTGTCTGAGAATTTATGCGAGGCATAGTAAGTGAATTCTTTATACTTACCGTTGAATGAACCGCCTCCCCAAAGGCCATAAGTAGTTTGTTTATCTTCTGTTTTATATTCAAGAGAGGTCGCAGTCATTACACCATCAGTAACAATAAAGCCGTGCCATAAATGATTACTTTTAATGTCTAAACTTAAATTCCACTCGCCGGCATCCTTTGCTTGAATTTGCGTACTTAAACAGCTCAATAGTATTACCGCTGACAAGCCTAATTGTTTTTTTATATTCTTCAACATCGTAAACCCTTTAATTATATATGTTATTAGTAAATTACTTCGTTTTAGTTAAAGCCTCATATAAAACTTGGTAAAAGTCAGTTCAAAAAAAATCAACAGTGTTCATGCAATATTTTTTGTTACCTAGTTTCCACTTAGCTCTTTAACAAGTGAAGCGCATAACCCCGAAAATATGCATTTGCTCACTTATTGAGCATATTCCCACAATGTTTTTTTATCGTCAACTAGTTTTAACTCATACTTGTCAGTATTTTACTGTAGAATAAATAATAGTATTTAAATTCAAATGATTATAAATATTTTTTTTGATTGTTAGGTTTTATTTACTGTTGTATGCGTGAAGAAAAGTCAATATTTACGCTTTTTTATTAATCAGAGAACCAGTAAAACGGGGCTATTATTGTACTTTTATGCGCTTAAACTCTCGGTTGGACAAATGAATTCAGTTTATTCAGTTAAAACCAATTAGTAATCAATTCAGACAATCAACTAACCATCAATCTATTGATATTTATGTATTTTTATTTAACAAAGTGCTAACTACTTCAAATTATTCAACCAAGGGGTTGAATAATATTTTTTAGTCGCTATTATTATACCAATTGGTTTAATGTTTATTGACACGCAACCAATAACACAAATGCCGATATCATCTTTAAATGAACTTACCGAAAGGATTCTTCATGACAAATGAAAATGCCGATTCACTCGATCTTGTCTTTACAGCCCTAGCTGACAAAACTAGACGTGCTTTAGTGAATAAATTGGCTAAGAGTGAGGAGCTTACCATCACGGAATTAACCCAAGGCTTTTCAATGTCATTAGCGGCGGTATCTAAACATATAAAAGTACTTGAAAGAGCTAAATTGATCAGGCGAAGAATTGACGGTCGAATTCATTATATTTCACTCGCACCTGAACGGCTTGGTATTGCTTTAGATTGGATCAGTATCTATCGCAATTTTTGGCAATCACGTATCAATGAACTCAATAAAATATTATAGATAAAAGGATAAAAAAATGTTTCAACTAGACATAGAACAAAATTTTAACACCACGGTTGAGCAACTTTTTCAAGCTTGGTCAAATATAAACATTATGAAAACGTGGTTTGCGCCTGGCACCATGACAGTTCCTGAAGCAACAGCGGATGTTAGCGTTAATGGTGTTTATCGTATCGTCATGCAAGAAGATGATGGCTCACAGCACATTGTGGGTGGCCAATATAAAGAAATAGTAACGAATCAAAAATTAGTGTTCAGTTGGCAATGGGAAGGTAGCCCAAACACCACTTTAGTAACCGTGATGTTCCAAAAAGTTGACGATAAAACCAGTAAGTTAATATTAAACCATAGTGAATTTATTGAAGCAGAGTTTAGAGATCATCACTTACAAGGTTGGCATGGTTGTTTAGCAAATTTACAAAGAATTAGTCATTAAACACGGCTTAACGATGCACTCATTTAAATAAAAATTTAAGGAAGTATTATGGAAATATCAATTTTAATTATTCTTGTTGCGCTTTTTCAATATTTAATATTAACATTAAAAGTTGGCACAACGCGCGGAAAATATGGTGTGATGGCACCTAAAACAATCGGCAATGATACTTGGGAACGGTTATTTCGGGTTCAACAAAATACGCTTGAACAGCTGATCATTTTCATTCCAGCGATGATCATTTTTGCCTATTTTGTTAACCCTACTTGGGTTGCGTTACCAGGTATACTATTTTTAATAGGTCGTCAGTTGTATTTTATAAAATACTTACAAGACCCTAAAACCCGCACAGTTGGCTTTGCGTTAACTTTTTTCAGTAATGTTGGTTTAGTATTAGTAAGTCTAGGATTCATAATTTGGCATATGTTTGCGTAACACACATCTGCAAAGCGAAAATATACTGCCTGTGTGCTGAGTTATAATTAACATACATATCAACTACCCATAAAATAAAAAGCTAATAATTATTTGAAATTTATTAGCTTTTTAAATCCATTAAATTATTATCATATAGACTTATTACGCTTTAATAGCCACCAAATGAACCAGTAGGGCCAGGAAATACAACTGGGCTTTCACTACCATCACTAGCCACACTGCTTACACCGAAGTAGTAGTTATCTATCATAATGTTATCAAGCGTAAATGAATTAACTAAGCCTACGTAGCGACTATGGGTCCATTCTGACTCAGTAGTTAAGCGCCAATAAATTTTATAGCCAGCTAAGTTCTTGGCTTGTTTTCCTTTAGGTATAGACCAAGTTAAAGATGTAGAGGCTTGCACCGCTCCGGCAATATTCACTTTGGCTGGTGGAGGTGGTGCCATGGCTAACGAGGCTAAAGTAACAACGTTTAGCGATGTTAATTTGGCTGCAAAATTTGCATCAACACCTGATAAACTGTCGCCATAAGCAATACCATGTTCTTCTCGAACATTTTGATGTTGACGATTATAATTTTCATACGTTTCCATCACTCGTACGGCTGGAAATCCTAATTCATTAAAAGGTCGATGATGACCTCCTCGGCCAAACCGATCAAGTCGATAGACCATCATTACATCAAGATTCTGGACATATTTTTCGCCGTGTTTTTTAATATAACGCGCTAAGTTTCTTGAGGGCGAATCAACTTCGCCACCCGAAAACCGTCTTATCTTCGCTTCTTTAGCCGTTTCAGTATATCGAGTACCTTCAGAAAATACCCGCACTGTATGATTATCAATCACACCATTGATCCCAGCTATATTGCCAATCATGTCATTATTTAATTCAGCTTCAATACGCCAGCCTTGTGCTTTGGCTTTAGCTGCCATTATCTTCCCACCGAATAGGCCTTGCTCTTCGCCCGATAAACCTGCATACACAATACTTCCAGCAAACTGATAGTGAGATAGTATTCGTGCCGCTTCTAATACCCCTGCTAAACCAGATGCATTATCATTGGCGCCCGGTGCGTCACTCACCGAGTCCATTATGTCAGAAACGCGTGAATCAATATCGCCTGACATGATCACATAACGATTTGGATCTAATTTCCCAGTTTGCACGGCAACAATATTTACCACTTCAGTTGGCATTGGGATGCGTGGTTCACCGGAAATGGTTTTTCGTTGAACATAAACTTTTAAACAACCACCACATTGTGCTGATATTTGTTCAAATTGTTGTTTTAACCATCGTCTAGCGGCACCAATTCCTCGGGTATTCGATTTAGTATCAGACAAGGTATGACGAGTACCAAAATTAACTAACCGTGTAACGTCTTGTTTAATACGTTCAGCATTTACATTTTCAGCCATTTGATATAATACTGCTTGTTCACTTGGCGGTGCAGGCGGTTGCTTTGCCCAAACAACAGACACACTGCTAAGTAATGTAAGTAAACAGCTGAAACTAATTACAAACACACGTTTTGATTGATGCAATTTCGGCTTAAACATAAGCTTAGCTCCTGAGTAATAAATAAAAAGTAAGCCTAACATAGCTATGCTTACATATTGGGTTGTTCGTCTTGTTGTGCCGTTATTCATCTAAAAAACATAAGAAGTTAGCGCATAATCATGCACTAAAACCACCTTACTAATAACTTTAAGTTATATTTAAAAGCTTTGATGTGCTAGTTTGCTATATCATTTATGGTTACACTATGACTAATAAGCCTGTAAAAATTACCAACCATGAACTTAGATATACTACAACAGCTCATTGCAACTAAACAGCCATTTAGCCACGGAGATGTAGCTCTGGTTGGTGCAGGGCCTGGCGATCCAGATTTACTTACAGTGCAAGCATTACGCTTTATTCAACAGGCTGAAGTTGTCGTTTACGATCGATTGGTGAGCGAAGCAATTATGTCGCTACTGCCTATCACTTGCGAACGAGTTTATGTTGGTAAAAAACAAGCTGATCATCGCGTACCACAAGCTCAAATTAATCAATTATTAGTAGATTATGCACAACAAGGCAAAAAAGTTGTACGCCTAAAAGGCGGTGACCCATTTATTTTTGGACGTGGTGGAGAAGAAGCTCAATATTTGCTACAACATCATATTGCTTGTCATATTATTCCTGGTTTAACAGCCGCTTCTGCGTGTAGCAGTTATGCGGGTATCCCGCTCACCCATCGAAATATTGCCCAAAGCTGCACCTTCATAACTGGTCATACTCAAGATGGTGAATTAAACTTGCCTTGGCACATACTCTGTGATCCAAAGCAAACGGTAGTATTTTACATGGGCGTAAAAAGTTTACCGATTATTATCAGTCAATTATCGGCAGCAGGAAGATCGATGACTACCCCTGTCGCATTAATCAAAAAAGGCACACAACCAGAGCAGCAAGTGGTCAAAGGCCGACTCGATAATATTGTCACTTTGGTGCAGCAACATAACATCACACCACCAACTTTAATTATTATTGGTGATGTTGTGAACGTATTTGCAGCAGAACAATTGAATAACTTAGGCTTTTTAACAAATCCACAATCATAGCCATTGACATACACATTAAATCACAAATAATTCAAATCAATAGTCAACAGATCAGCAAATAAATGCTAACATTTCAATTAATGTTTCTTTCTTGCATATCAGGATATATCGATGAATAAACTTGCTACACTAGCCATTACGGCACTACTTATTTGTGGTGGCGCATTATGGTTTTTAGCCTCCGGCTCACTGAATGATTTTGTAAAAATTCAAATTGAAAATATCGGCAACGCTTATACACAACAACAGGTAAAAGTGGCTAAGGTTGATATTGAATTAACCAAAGGTGCTGGTGCAATTCAAGGGATAAGTATTTCAAATCCCAGTGGTTATCAACAAAAAATGGCATTTAAATTAGATAACATTGGTTTAGATATTGATATCGCAAGTTTAGCACATCAAGATCCCATTGTGATTCAATCACTCACTATTGAAAACCCTCAAGCTTTTGTTGAATTCACCAAGCAAGGCAAAATAAACTTAAAAGAAATACTCGATAACATTAACCAGCACTTACCCAAAGCGACTGACAAAAAAGAGCCACAAGATAAAATTAACGAGCCAAATATTCGGGTTGATAGTATTCATGTTGCAGGGGTAGCGTTAACCCTAGACTTACGTCAGTTAGGTAATAAACTTTATCAAGAACAACTACCTAGTTTTGAGCTTAACGCGGTTGGTGGTAAGAATGGCTTACCCGCCAATGAATTAGGAGTTGAAATTGCGCGGCAACTACTCAACAATATTTTACAACAAGCGAAAACAACGCAAAAACAAAAAATGTTAAAAAAAGCTGAGGACACGTTAAAAGAAAAAGCCAAACAAAAATTAAAAGATTTGTTAGGTAAATTTAACTAACCCGAAAGGCGCACCGATAACCAGCTTATCTTATACGCTAGAACACTCGATGGGGTTTTGCTTGTGTTCTAGTAATGAACCACTTACAGTAATAAAAATTTAATATGCACTACTCGACACTATTGTAGCAGCGATGGTGTTAGTCAAGGAACGTAAATAATGAACAAAATGGCGATATTCTTTAGCTTGTTATGCTTCTGTTCAGCATCATCCATACAAGCCGCAGGCCTTGAATTTACACCATGGTTTGGTAGTTCTTTTAGCACTAATTTAAAAAGCAGTACAAATACCAGCAACAGTATCAGTCTCAACAATGCACGCAATTATGGCTTTTCTATCGCTTGGCAAGATACCCCAAATGGTCAGGGTATGTTGCAAATTAATCGGGTAACGCATGATTTTACAAGCGCAATAGACAATAAAACCCACAGTTTAGATATTATTTACGCTCATTTTAACGGGGTTGCCCAATTCAAACAGCAACAATACATCACCACCGTATCGATTGGCTTTGGTGCAACAATTGCGAAAAGTGGAGCAACTCGTAAAACATTTCCGTCATTTACCAGCGCGTTAGGTACCCGTTATGAATATAACAAACACTTAGCACTAGTGACCGAAGCGAGAGTATACGCCAGCTTAATTGATAAAAACGACCAATTATTTTGTCAAAATAGTGTCTGTTCAGCCAAATTCGGTAATGCTCTTTGGTTTGAATCTATTGTTTCCGTTGGTATAGCATACAAGTTTTAATTTACTTAGCGCTTATATTGCCAACCTTGCTCATGCCGTTTAACCATGCAGTTTATATTGCAAGGGTCTGTTGATCTTTCGCGGTTAAATTTTGTTCGAGCTAAAAGCGTTTTAATTGCGGCGAATCCTTCGGACGGCGTTATCGTTTTTGGATGTGGAACAACCACATGACAAAGGCTCTGCCTTGTATAAATACCCAGCAAATCACTGCTAAAACAATCTCGAAAGTTCAACAGACCCTAGCATTCAATAATTATTTTTTTAACTCATTAGCTTTTAATAACATTAACTTGCTTTCATCCAAAAAGATTTCCGCATAATCGCCAAACCAATGAGCTACTTGTTGAAACATTTGAGTGAATTCAACTTTATCGCCCAGTTCAACATCTTCCAATAATTCTAAAAATCGGTAAGCAAAGCGTTTCATCATTTCAATATTATCAGGATTAGCAAAAATTATATCCGTGTATAACACGGGATCTTGGGCAAATAAACGACCCACCATGATTAATTCCAGTCGATAAATGGGCGAGCTCATTTCCACTAATTGTGATATCTCTGCCCCTTCCATCATTAAATGATAACCATAAGCAATGGTTGAAAAATGACGCATTACCTGCACCATCGACATGGCCTGATCGTGGGCACTAGCGTCAACCGGAAAAATACGAGCGCCCCACACTCGAAATTGCTCTAATAACCAATGGTACTGCTCAGGCATACGCCCTTCACAGACAATAATCGTTTGTTTGATCAACCCGGTAACATCAGGGCCAAACATCGGATGTAAACCAACCACTGGGCCTTGATGCACTTTCATCATTTCATACAATGGAGATTCTTTAATACTGGTAACATCAGCTAGCACACATTCATTAGATAATTGGGTAAGTTGCTGGATCACTGTTGCGGTTAAACGAATAGGCACAGCGACAATCACTAAACTCGCATCTGCAAGTATTTCAGCACTGCGCGGCCAATCAGCTTGCTCTAATGTCACCACATGATAATTAGAGCGTTTAAATAAGTTCACAAAAACCGCACCTAATTGCCCTGCGCCGCCAATAATCACCACTTTTTGGCATTGTGGATTCACGCATTGATAGCCACTATGATCTTGGCTGATATAAGAATCGCGCATAATGCGACGTAAAATATCTTCCACTAATTCTGGTGATATCCCTTGTTCTAGTGCTTGTGCACGCCGTTGATGAAGTAACTTCGTTTCACGCTCTGGCGCGTAAATTGGCATACCTACACTGCTTTTAAGCTGGCCAACTTGGGCAGTAACGGCTAAACGTTGAGCTAATAAATCAACTAATTGCCCATCAATAGCATCAATTTGGTGGCGATAATCAGCCAGTTTTTGTTCAAAATCATTCATATTAAAGCGCTAACCTTGAGCAAAACGATTTGCCAAAAAAGGTTTCAGTTTATGCGCCGACTTTTCAATTAATTTCTCAGTAGCTGAGAAATCTATACACGCATCGGTAACTGAAACGCCATACCGTAATTCTGCTTTAGGCTTCACGTTACTGACATCAGCACTTTGATTTCCTTCAAATAAATTACTTTCTAGCATAATCCCAATAATCGACTGATTGCCTTCACAAATTTGATTAACAATATTATCTGCCACTAACGGTTGGCGTTGGTGATCTTTACTTGAATTGCTATGACTACAATCAACCACAATACTGGGGTCAACATTTTTTGAGCGTAACTCTTGCTCACACATTGCTACATTTACCGAGTCGTAATTTGGTTGCTTACCACCACGTAAAATAACATGACCGTCGGGATTACCTGAAGTTCTAATCAAAGCTACCTGTCCTTGCTTATTAATACCCATAAAACGATGAGCAGATGCGGCTGATTGCAAGGCATTAATGGCTACATCTAAACTACCATTAGTGCCGTTTTTAAAACCAATTGGCATCGACAATCCACTTGCCATCTCTCGATGCGTTTGCGATTCAGTGGTTCTTGCGCCAATTGCCGACCAGCTAAATAACTCGGCTAAATATTGTGGGCTGATAGGATCAAGCGCTTCCGTAGCCAATGGTAAGCCAAGTTCGGTTAGTTCAATTAACAGTTTTCTGGCTGTGAATAAGCCTTTTTCAACATCGAATGAACCATCCATATCAGGATCATTGATGAGCCCTTTCCAGCCGACTGTGGTTCTTGGTTTTTCAAAATACACACGCATCACAATATATAATGTATCTTGATATTGCTCATGCAATTGTTTTAGCTTGTTCGCATACTCTTTTGCGGCAACCACATCGTGAATGGAGCAGGGTCCACAAACTACTAATAACCGAGGGTCTTGCTTATGAATAATATTAGCAATGGTAGTACGTGCTTGTTGAATAAATTGTTTGCCTTGCTCTGAGAGTGGCAATTTTTCTTGTAGCGTATCAGGGGTGATCAATACCTCTTCGGCATTGATGTGAATATCATTTAATCGACTTGCTTGCATGGTATGATCCAAATTTATTGAGAGATGGCAGCGGATATCGCAACTTAAAAGGCCTTGGCATAAGTATATTCATGATACCTATTTAGCCATTTCAAATTGCCAGCCCCAACTGTAAAGTTAAATTTACTCAGTTCGTACCAATATTTTTACATCTATAACACCAGAAAGAAAGTACTATTGTTATAAAAAAGACGCTAATAGCGCCTTTTAATAGAACTTTTAGTTATACCGCACGATGCACTATACGATTTTCAATTAAATGCTCAACAACAGAAGGATCAGCGAGCGTTGAAATATCACCTAAATTAGCCAATTCATTTTCCGCAATTTTACGCAAAATGCGTCGCATTATTTTTCCTGATCGTGTTTTAGGTAAACTCGGTGCTAATTGAATATAATCTGGTTTAGCAAATCGTCCTAACTCATTCGCCACAAATTCACGCAACTCATCAATTAATTCAGCCGACATCTGAGCACTATTCATTAATGTTACGTAACAATAGACACCTTGGCCTTTAATCTCATGTGGATAACCAACCACCGCCGCTTCAGCTACGGCGGGATGTAAAACCAAGGCACTTTCGACCTCTGCTGTCCCCATACGATGACCTGAGACATTCAATACGTCATCAATTCTACCGGTGATCCAATAAAAACCATCTTCATCACGTTTTGCCCCATCACCGGTAAAATAATTCCCCGGGTATTGACTAAAATAAGCATCATAAAAACGTTGATGATCACCGTACACACCAATCATTTGCCCCGGCCAACTACCTGTCATCACTAAACGACCACGACAGGCTCCATGTTGTAATTCACCAGCTTGATTCAAAATGGCCGGCTGAACACCGAAAAATGGTTTGCCTGCCGCGCCCGGTTTCATACCAACTGCGCCCGGTAGTGAAGTGATTAAAATACCGCCCGTTTCCGTTTGCCACCATGTATCGACAATAGAGCAACGACCATTACCAACCACCTCATAATACCAATGCCATGCCTCAGGATTAATCGGTTCACCTACAGTGCCTAGCAATCGAATACTAGCCCGCGAAGATTGCGTTACTAACTCGTCACCAATACTCATTAATGCACGAATAGCCGTTGGTGCAGTATAAAAAATATTCACATTATGTTTATCACAGACTTGCCAAAAACGCCCTGCATCAGGATAGGTTGGCACACCTTCAAACACTAACGTGGTAGCACCATTGGCTAATGGACCATAAAAGATATACGAGTGACCAGTGATCCATCCCGCATCGGCTGTACACCAATAAATGTCTCCGTCACGATAATCGAAAACATATTTATGAGTCATCGCCACATACAATAAATAACCACCACAACTATGCACCACCCCTTTAGGTGTGCCAGTAGAGCCTGAAGTATATAAAATAAATAATGGTTCATCGGCGTTCATCGCCTCTGGTTCACAAACCGCGGGTAAATCGGCTACAGCCTCTGCATAATGCACATCTCGTTGTGCTTGCCAATTGATATCAGCCCCCGTACGCTTAACCACAATAACGGTATGTACCTTGGGACAGCTCTCTAATGCCGCATCAACATTGGCTTTTAACGGAATTGTCTTACCTCCGCGGACCCCTTCATCTGCCGTGATCACCAATTGGCAATCTGCATCTAAAATACGTGATTTTATTGATTCAGTTGAAAAACCACCAAAGACTACCGAATGCACCGCGCCAATGCGCGCGCAGGCCAACATAGCATAACCTACTTCCGGGATCATCGGCATGTAAATGCAGACTCGATCGCCTCGTTTTACTCCACGTTGTTTTAGTAAATTAGCAAACCGACAGACATGTTCATACAATTGCTGATAACTAATGTTCAATGAATCGGTAGGCTCATCGCCTTCAAAAATAATCGCAGTTTGATCGGCTCTAGTTGCTAAATGTCGATCGATGCAATTATAACTTACATTCAAAGTTGCGCCTTGAAACCACGAGACTTTTGCATTGGTGTAATCAATATCACTCACCTTTTCCCAAGGCTGATACCAATCTATAAATTGTTTTGCTTGCTCAGCCCAAAATACATCAGGTTGATCGATCGACTGCTGATACAGACGTTGATAGGTTTCGCTATCTAAATAACTATGTGCTTTTGCTGACTCTGAAATAGGATAGCTTGGTTGCAATGCTTTCATAATTTACTCTTTAACGTTGATATTGTTAGCAATTTTCTGTCTGCACACGATTCACAGAATTACTAAACTGTTATTATTATCTATAGTGATACAAACTGCGCTAAGTTGCTACTATGATTTTATCAGCCAACTAGATGACAATAGTATGTCTATTTAAACACAACTTAGGTGTTTTAACAGACTACCAAAGGACTAAATTGAACACTAGCGCTAAAAAACAGTAACACGGATAAAACAAAATGACAACGCTGTCAAATAAATTGATAAAGAGATGAATATCGAAAAAACGTATAAGTTAATCAAAGAAAATATGAGCTGAGGTGATAGTTAACTGATACAACAGCTGTTGTATCAAATCGAACTGTTTAAAAAATAAAGTGCATCACGGCAAATGCTGCAAGACCAGCAAGAATATCGTCGAGCATGATGCCTAAACCGCCATGACAATGTTTATCTACATAAGAAATGGGCCACGGTTTAATAATATCAAACACGCGAAACAGTATAAAACCTGTGAGGACCGTTTGCCAAGCAATGGGCGATAGAAACATGGTGATCATAAAACCAACAATTTCATCCCATACAATTGAACCATGATCATGCACTTGCGCATCGTGTGCGGTTTTACCGCAAAGATAAATGCCCCACAAACTAAAAATAGCAATCAATGCAGCATAGTGCATGTTAGTAACATAAGGCATGAGTAATACAAACGGCAAGCCGGCTAACGTACCAAAAGTACCTGGCGCTTTCGGCGCTAATCCACTACCAAAACCCAAGGCTAAAAAATGCACATGATTTTCAAATAAAAATTGCCTAGACAATTTAATAGATGATTTACTCATCAGCAGACTCGGCATGCAACTCGGCGAAATGCTCATAACCTTCATGACGAAATTCAACCCATTTGCCTGCAAGCTTTAATTTAACTTGCTCGCCAGCTACAATGCGACCGATACAGGTTACTTTTATAGAAGCATTATTCATTGAGGTTTCCATCCCACCTTGGTTATCGGGCGATACTGTAAATAACAATTCATAGTCATCACCACCGGTTAATGCTAATTGATACGCCTGATCAAGCGGTAGGCTATCACGCATGATGGTAGAAATTGGAATATCATCAACCGTTAACTGCGCTCCCACATGCGATTTTTCACATATGTGTGATAAATCAGCTACCAATCCATCGGAAATATCAATAGCCGAGGTCGCATAATCGCGCAATATTTGTCCTGCTAACACGCGCGGTTTGGGGAAATCTAACCGATTGCGAATATGATGTTTGAATGGATCTTCAACAGCAATATGACCCAGCAAATTTTGCAACGCTAAAGCTGCATCACCTATTTCTCCGGTAACATAAATCCAGTCACCTTTTTGCGCGCCAGAACGGGTTAAATATTTATCATTTGGTAATAAGCCTTGCGCAGTAACCGTTACTGATAAAGGACCTTTAGTAGTATCGCCACCAATCAATTGCACATTATAAAATTCGCATAATTCGCATAAACCCGCGCTAAATTCCGCCAACCAATGGTGATCAACTTCAGGCATAGTTAACGCAACCGAAACCCATGCTGGTTCTGCACCAACCGCCGCTAAATCCGACAAGCTCACCGCCAGCACTTTATGACCAATCGCTCGAGGCGCCGTTGTTAGTGGAAAATGAACACCAGCAACCAAGGTATCGGTGGTTACCGCAATTTGTTTGCCTAGCGTTGGCTGCACTATTGCGCAGTCATCTCCAATGCCTAACAATACATCTTTACGTTGCATAGTTTGCGAAGCAAAATATTGATTAATAAGTTGAAATTCACCCATAGTAGCCATCAATAATTATGCATCTGTGCGGATTAACTTCACCGCTTTATCAAGCACACCATTGACAAATTTATGACTATCATCAGTTGCAAACGCTTTTGCTAGCTCAATGGCTTCATTGATCACCACTTTGTAAGGTACATCAGGGCATTCCATTAATTCATAAATAGCCAACCGAATAATCGCCTTTTCAACTTGATCAACATCTTTCAATGGACGATCAACGTGTGGCTCAATTGTAGCGTCAATCACTTCAACATGCTGATGCACACCTTGTAATAATTGCTGAAAATATGGAATGTCAAATCGACGTTTAGTATTTTCAATAATAAAATGACTTTCTATTTCATCAATATTGTTATGGCTGATCTGCCAAGAATAAATCGCTTGAACCGCGAATTCACGGGCTTTTCTGCGTGCTGAAGGTTTCATAATTTATCTCTATATTTGGGCTAGCACATTAACCATTTCTAACGCACTTAAGGCTGCTTCCGCGCCTTTATTGCCCGCTTTAGTACCGGCACGCTCAATAGCTTGCTCAATTGAATCGGTAGTAATTACCCCAAAGGCAACCGGAATAGCGAATTCCATACCCACTTGAGCTAAACCTTTGTTACATTCACCTGCGACAAAATCAAAATGTGGCGTACCACCACGGATCACCGCACCAATAGCAATAATGCCATCTACTTCGGCTTTCTGAGCAATACGTTTTGCAGCAACAGGTAACTCATAAGCACCGGGTACCCGCACTACAGTAATGTCCGCATCAGCCACATTGCCGTGACGCTTTAACGCATCAATAGCACCTTCAAGTAAGCTTTCCACAATAAAACTATTAAAACGCGATACCACAATCGCAAACTTTTTGCCGTTTGCCGCAAAAGAACCTTCAATAATATTCATTTATCTGTGCCTTTCAAAATAATTGCGCGCATTTTAGCAAATACTCACCAACAGATCGACTTCAATTCTAATATTAGCTTCAACATAGCTAATTCCTTATAACTTCATGAACTTAACGTATTATTCTGTTAACCATATAATGCCACGCAAATTTATACCCTTTATGCTTCGCTCTTCGCAAAAAATCTAATATATAACTAAAGTTATAATCATAATATTGTTTAATTGGCAAGTTCAGAATTGTTTCAAATTCCTTGAATGAAACACCCAATTTTTTAGCTAAAAACTCTTTATCTTGCTTTAAATCGTTAACTTCATAAAGATCCTTACTTAAATCATTCAAGGCATCTTTTTTCGAAATTTGACCTGATACAATAAGACTTGACAAATGTGGTTTGCGTTTGTCAAAACCGAACTTCACTGGCAAATAATATGCTTGAAAAAATTTAGTAAAACGAGATTCATAATGTTTTCCACCATAATCTCTCCAACCGAGTTCATCTATTAAAAATTGCTTTACTTCATCTTTTTTATAAGGAACATAATTAAGGATATTGAAAGACTGGACTGGGTTGATATATTTAAAATAAATAAACCGTTTAAATGCGCTGTAAGTTGGATATTTTTTTAAGCGGGATTTACCAAATTGTTTTTGAATAGATTTGATCTGTACAACATCATGGCTAGTATACCCCCACTCCATTGGCATAATAAATTCTGTAGCAATATTATGCCCATTTATTAAATACTTAATTTTGTGCTTTTGGGCAATTTCGTGCAAACCAGCAATAAATGCATGATCTTGTGGAATATCACAATTGGCAACACTTGCTTTAAAAAAACTTAATTGTAGGTCTTTCATTTCACGCCAATCACACACATAAGTATACAAGTCAAAATTAAGGTGTTTAACAATACTTTCAATATTTTTGACTGCCAATTCAGAATTCCAACCTGAATCGAAATGCACACACAACGGCCGCAAACCGTGTTCTTTAGCAAGATAGGCAACATAAGAACTATCAACACCACCACTTAAACCAACAATACAGTCGTAATCATTTGCCTTACCATGTTGTTTAATTTCATTAATTTTTTGTACTAATTCTACTTCAGGAAAAACTGCTTTGTTTTTATCAAAGTTTGGATATTTATTTTCAAAATCAACACAGTAATTACACCGACCAGTTTTATCAAATGAGATTTCTGGATCGGTTGTATCCATTACACAACTTCTACATTGAATGATATCCATAGAAAAACTCATGCTATTCTCCAAAAATAGTTTCTAAATCATTAACACTAGGATAAGTAATTAATACCGCTTTATGTTTACCGTGAAAAACAAACATGCTACCTGCTGCAACAGCTGATACATTAGCAATTAGCTTTGCATCTCGAAAGTGGCTTAATATACCCGCACCGCCATTTGCAATAATAGGAACATCTATTTTATCAGTAATCTCTTTTAATAAATCAAGATCGTAGCCTTTATAACTAGATTCACGATCAAC
>Ga0316206_1001404_pt1 | contig 21409 bp, 26 predicted proteins | sample 6monthpyrite_MG_FD_204942 | JGI IMG/M metagenome (GOLD analysis project Ga0316206, IMG submission 204942) | Microbial mat bacterial communities from mineral coupon in-situ incubated in ocean water Damariscotta River, Maine, United States -... | ecosystem: Environmental > Aquatic > Marine >... | reverse complement strand
GCGGAAAGCAAACTAAAAACATTAGAAGAATTTTAAGTAACTCCTTACAAATCCATCACACAGTTAATAGGGTGGCCGTTTAAAACTACAGCGCAACCGACTGCAGGCTTTTTCCCTCTCTTAGCGTAAGCCATAGCATAACTATTGTGGTCAATTCCACAACCTACTTGCATACCAAATATTTTAAACTTTTGACCTACAAAATATTGAGTATAACACTTTGTATGTAAGTGACCTTGGACAGTTGACATCATATCGCTAATACACTTACTTTTAGCTTCGCCACCTTCACCGTGTAGGTATTGAATGCCACCTAGTATATGCCTTTCTTTAAATGTCCAACCTGGAGTGTTTAAAACCTCTTTATAGTCTTTTATCCATGCTTTAGGAATAGCTGAAGTAAAAGCCTTGCGCATTATCATTCTATCATGGTTGCCAATTATAACAGTGGCTTTAGGAAAGGCCTTATACCATTTTGCTATTTTCTTAATCGATTGGCTTAATTCATCGCCGCCGCTTAGTCCGTCGGGGTCCGTTTCGTGGTAACTAGAGTAGTGGTTGTCTATAATATCGCCTATAAATATAACCGTATTACAGTTGAATTTGTCGTACTGTTCGGCGCAAAATTCTAAATAACCATCTAAACAAAATGGCTCGTGTAAATCACCAATTACTAAAACTCTATGGCCTTTAGACCGTAGTAAAGATGCTTGCAACTTGGTTACTCGTGGCCTCATATAAGGATATTATGTTAAAAATAGATAAGGGCCAGCTCTTTTGCCAGCACCTTACCAAGTTTACCAGGACTATCTTATAAATTAAATCCAATTACGGAAAGCGTAGTTTTTACGATCATTGCCACTAGGTCATTACCTAGCTTAATTTCAAACTCTTTGCCTTCGCACTCTTTTGCGGTTTCTTTGAACTTATCCCAAAGTACCTGCACAATAGCTACTACTTCGCGGTAATCATCGATTTTGATAATATTACCGTCCTGCTCAACTAGTACGCCTTGTAGTTCTTTGGCTAGCTCTGCCATGTTTGCCAGGTAGCATTCAGCGCCACCTAATACATCACCTAATGATTGCTTACTTACTTCACTCATTTGCTTGTGTTGTTTATGGATTAAAAAATTAAATATTAATGGTTGCTGTACGTCCTTTTTCGTCTGCTACGGTGATTGATTTTACTTTTACGGTTATCTTTTTGTCGTTCTTCAGTAGCACTTGTATAAATCGGCCTGTCCAGTATCCGGCATCGTGAAAGTCTTTAGGCTCCGAAGCGTTGGCGAAGGGGAGGAAGACCATTGTAGGGGTTTTGGTTGTAAGCTCTTTAGAGAACCTATAAAGCTGTTTTAGCTGTGCGACTGTCTTCTTATCCCTATCAATTGATAGGACCAAACCACGGCCACTAAAAAACCAGTTAAGACCATTCTCGATAGCGGTATAGGCTGTAGGTGCTAATTCCTTTGTAGTATGTTCTATTTCAATTGCTTTACAGTAGATAGTATTACGTCCTGCTTTACCGTTTTCCTGCCAGACTAGCTTCCAGTTGTTACGCTGGAAAGGGAAGCGCAAGGTCCGGGCTGTGGATCTTGGTGGTGTGTCTTTTGGCGGTTCTTCCTCTTTCGGTGGATCTGGTGGCGGTGGTGGTGGGTTTCCTCCTGGCTTATCATCTGGAATTTGCCCAATGAACGGAGATAGGACCGGCACGCCGTACCCTGTGCCAACGTCGCGCCCTTTCGTGTGTAGGTCAGTAACATATTTCTTATAGTATTCTTCAGCCTTGTCCATCGATGAAAGTTGCGGATATTGGCAAGCCATCCAAAGCAAAGAAGCCATACAATAGGGCATACCAAAGCTAGTGCCGTTTGCATTGATATAGCTATTATCTTTCCAAGCTATTTGTACACTTCGGCCTGGACCAGTAAAAACAAGCTCTTTTCCAGCACTAGAAAATGAAGCGATACGGCCTGCACTATCCATAGCACCAATTGCCCAAGCACTAGGATCTTTAGCAGGAAAGCCTACACGATTTACTGTTTCAGAATAGCCAGAATTTCCACTACTTGCAGCTATCCACATGCCAGCTTTACGGATGCTCGACATAAGATCAGAAAGCGGCTTGTAAGAACTGCCCCCACCTAATGACATAGAGATAACACCTAGGTAATTAGGAAAGTGGTTTTTCCAAGTGTCATAAGCGTATTTCACGCCATTTAAAACTTGAAGATAACTACCACTACCATTATTACGCAAAACCTTGATAGGTACTATTATAATGTCCTCACGTGGGCCTACGCCGTTTACTTTTCCAACATAACAACTAGCGCAGCCAGTACCGTGGCCGTTGCCATCAAAAACGCCCTCACCTGTAAAATCCTTTCCGTACTTATTGGCTACATAAGGCAGTACATCGGGGTGCGTAATTTCTCCTGCAGTATCGATAATAAACACCACAGCCTTACGCCGAAAGACAATACTAGAGGCCATGTAATCATTTACCTTTAGGTATGATCTTGGCCAATTAGAATTAGTGGTAATTCCAAAATCTATGTAAGGATCTAAAGCAATATCATGGCCCTGCTTTACATTTTCTTTGTAAGCTCTTTTTTGCTTGATGCTTTCCATTAAAGCAGGAAAGTTTTTAATTCGTTTCATTGCTTGTTGTTTATGGATATATCTACTTAATCAATGTTGCGCCGCGTTGGTATTGTTCTGTTAATCCCATGCCTTTTCCATCTAGCACGCGTTTTATTCTATTCATTAGCTTTTGCGCCTGTTTTTCATTATGGTAAGCATACCAGTACATTTGCACGCTAATAATAGTGCTGAAATATTGGCCTACTTCTAATCGTATCTTATTATCACTTGTCTTCTCGCCCGATAGATTAGGAACATGACCAAGCCAGCCACAAAACCAAGTACTACCAATAGGCAGCGCTTTAAATGCAGCTGCAAATTCTAGTAGGGTAGTAGGCTCCGCGTTATAGCTAATTGTGATCTTCATTCAGGTCGTGTTCAAATTGCTTTTTATCATGCTCCAGGTCTTGCTTTTTCGCTTGGAGCTCAATTTCTTTTGCTTCAATTTCCTTCGCATTAAGTTTTGCCTGGTGTTGGTACTTTTGCTGAAATTTAAAGGCAGAATAAACAGCCATAGGAATAGAAAACAATAGTAAATTAATTAGCAGCGGTATATTATCTGTTGCCCACGCTGCGAAGCTAGTAAGCACACCCGCGCCATTAACCCAAATATGTAACTTTGTCTCTATCCAAATCCTTGCATTATAGTACATGGTCTAGTCATTTAATCGGGGGAGTGTATTAAAAAATTATGTTTGTATTCGCTTTGGCGCTTTACTTGCTTTTTGTCGTTTACTTATTTCGCCTTGTGCTTTTTTCTGTCCTCCAAACCAAAAATTAATAGGGGAATATCTACGGCCTATTTTTGCATACGTCACCTTATCAAAAATGGAAGGTATCAGCATATGTGATAAGTAGATAGATGTTTTTATAGTGTTGCCTTCAAAGTATCTGGCTACGCCAAAGCGTACTTTATCACCTTCAATAGGTATAATCAAAGTGTTGCTTTCGTCTACCAGCCCAGGCACACCACCAACCTTTCTAAATCGGGAAATATCACCACTTAGATTATGATAATAGAAAGTAAGCTCTATACTTTCAGGTCGCATTTCTTTACCTTCGATTACTACAGGTTTTAAATACCTCCAAGCAGTCATAAAAGCCCGTCCATGAGATTGAAACCAAGAAAAGCTACCGCCTTCAACTTTATTCCATGCTGTCTGATGCGCCTCGTTTCCGTGGTCATATCTAAGCCCAGGCCCGAACAAAGTAATATCTAGGTAAAGATTCCTTTTGCGCTTCAAAGCATAGCGGCGGCCTATGGCTTTATGCTGTCCTTTTTTGATAGTTTGTATCATTATTAGGGTGTTTTAATCCTTAACCTAATCTTTGTTCTATCTGCTAATTCCTTGTAATAGGTCCGGTAGCGGCTTCCATCATTACTAGGCTTGATGTATTGCAATTCTATTGGGGTAGTTAGAAAGGGTAGGGGTTTGGCATTATTCCCTAGCCTGATAGTATAGATACCTTCTACAAATCGCACTGAATAATTGGTATTACTAGTATCACCTTCTATGCGTAGCACTTGGTTTTTTCCTGCTGTAAGGAATATTTCAACATTATACGTGCTGTCGCCTATTACTTTTAGCTGGCTGTCATATTCTTGCGTTCTTATTGGATGCGCGAAAAGACTGTCATTGGCTGCAATAGCTTCTAAGTAGGTTGTATCTGGAAATAGACTTTTTAAGTCTTGCTCTAGTGCTGCGCCTATACGGTCGGAGCTATACCATTGTTGGAATTTCCGATTTTTGAGGCGGTAGTAGTTGTTGATAAGGTCTACTAATCCTTTTAGGGCTTGATCTTCTGTAAGCTCGGTTGCTTCTTCGTCATCGGTGCTACTTGACAGTACATAGGTGCTATCTGTTTTAGCCTTGTAGGTATCATAAGATTGCCCATATGTTAGGTTAGCAGCTAAAAGTAAAATAATGACTAATTTAAGTTTCATTGTATTGTTGTTTATGGATTATTAATTTATTGTAGCACCCAGGTGTAAACACTATTTAGGGGATCGTAAGCACATCTAAAAACCGCTGTTGCTCCGTGTGCTATAGTTACAGATCCAACCGCCGTACCAGCCTCTAAAATATTAGTGCCTCCTGCTGTGGCTGTGACATTATAAGTGCCGTGTGCATCAAAGCCAATGATTGTTATTTCTTTGTTTATGTAGCTTGCGCTTGGTGTTGGTAGTGTAGCTTGGCTGTCGCTTGTGGCACTGGCCGTTACTGCAATGGAGTTTACATATTCATAAAGGTTATCATTGAGTGAAAACACAGTTGCTATATTTGGGTCGCTGTCTGTAGTGGTGGCGTAGTTTCTTGTGTAGTCTTGCATTGCTGCGGCTACGTCTGTTATAAGGGCTAGTTCACCTTCACCTACGCCTGCGGTTTGTATAGCTACGTTGTCGTTTTCTGTTATGCTTCCTGCATCAGGTAGTAAGTCTAAGTTTGGCGTTAATTCTCCTAATGCTATTTCACCATTTTCAAAAATTAGTGCCTGGCCGTCCAGGCTTGTGGTGTCTTGGTCTATATCAAACTTATAATTGCCAAATCGGATATAATCGCTTGTACCTGTAAAGCTACCATTAAGCCACTCTTCACCATTAGCCCCAATTCGCAATTGCTTTGTATCTGAAGCACTACCGGCTAATGAGTGGCCTATAAAAATATTATAAGAACTTATTGCAGCTGTACCCATTGCACGGCCTAATATTGTGTTACCTGTACTTGTGGTTATTCCTGTGCCAGATCCAGCGCCTAATATTGTGTTACTTGTGCCGCTTGTTATCGCTGTGCCTGCTGCATAGCCTACCCCTGTATTAAAATCAGCATTAACAGCGTTTTCTAAAGCTTCGCGGCCTATAGCTGTATTATAGTCACCTCCAGCATTATTAGCGCCTGCAAGTCTACCTATAAACGTATTCCAAAAGCCATCAGTGTTAAATTCTCCCGCTTGTCTTCCTATGAATGTATTAGAGGTTCCTGTATTGTTCCGTCCTGCGCCCGTACCAAAAATAGTATTAAAAGTGCCACCTGCGCTATTACCTGAATTATAGCCTATTATCGCATTAGTGGTATCTCTATTATATAAAGAGAAAGTATAAGTAGATGGATTATAGAAAAATTCAGAACCAATTAATAGGTCATTATCTAAAGTTAAGTCACTAGTAAAATGCCCTGTCCCTAATACATCTAATTTGTAAGAAGGCGGTGCATCTAAACCAGACACCACATTCCCCCAATCTCCAATACCTGTATTTCCGTTAGGGTGGATAAGTAGATCTACATCATATCCCGATGGATCCGCAGATCCCGATATACTACCAGTGACGAAATATATAGCAGTAGGTACGGTATCAACTGTTGGGGTTCCTGTCACTATGCCACCAAAAAAAGATACTTGACTAAGGAATTTAGTACCATCATATCCCTCATAGGCGTATGCACCTATCAAATCATTATCCGCGACTATAGTAGGGGAGGCAATAGATCCGGCGGCTTTTCGTGCTACAAAAGTATTCCCCGCTGTCCCATCTCTATAGAAGTCCATAATAAAGCCCCTATCCGTTACATCTTCACTAACTAGGTGTATTTGTTTTTCCGGTATTGTTGTTCCGATCCCAACAAGCCCTGAATTATAATAAATATCGCTACCTGTCTCACTCCAAAGATTAGGAGTAATAGTCGATTTACTAACATATTTTACTTCACCTGTTATCGAATTAGCCGCAAGTATTTGTCCTTCGTTATCGTCGTTTGATACTGATTCTAAAAATAAATTAGTGCTAAGTGTAACTCCACTTATTGCACCTATTGTTATTCGGGTGGTTTCACCACCACCGCCGCCAGATAAACCACTAGTTGCTAACAACAAATCGCCGGAAGGCGCGCGATTTGTTAACATTAAATCATCATTATCATCTAAAACACCATCCGAACCAAATTTTAAACCATACCTACCACCGCCGTCTATTGGCGCGAAAAATGATACACCTCTAGCTCCTATTGTAAAGTTAGTGCCATCATATGTAACAGGAGCATTTTCCCAACTATCCCCATCCCAATATGTCAAATTATTTGCTGTAGTGTTGTTGATTGTACCCTCATAACTCGAAAACATTTCCACCCAACCACCGCCAACTGTATATTGATAAAGCAAAGTATTACTCGTATCAATATAAATCCTAGCATTAGTATCGGCTACGGGCGTAAAAGACGGCGCTCCATCTCCAAGGCTAATAAGGTTATAATTATTAGTTGTTTGGCTCCCTAATACCGTCCTAAAGGTTGGCCCTGGTGCGAACTGCGCAGAAAGGCAAATAGGTAAAAGAAATAGGATTATGTTTATATATTTTCTTATCATGCCCAAAATATTACAGTTACTACACCTAATGGCGTATATGTGAAAACTATATCACTACCAGATTTCTCTCTGTCGCTAGTGCTTACATATTGAGGCCCGTCGTACACATCTATGTAATCATCATCGGGCAGCGTGCCGCCGTTTTCGGTAATTGTTAAAGTGCTGCCAGATCCAGCCGCAAATTCTTGTCTATATCGCTTAGGAATCTTTCCTATTAACTCTTTTGTACTTATTACTATCACGCTATTTTCTGCGAAATCAGCGGTGGCGGCTTGGCTTGTTACGCTTATTGTGGTATCACTGCTTGCTACATCTGTAGTAACTACATAGGTTTGTTGCTGGCCTGTAATACGGTCTATTAATATAATACTATCACCAGCGGCTATAATACCGTCTGTGCCTATGCTATTTATCTCTATTGTTGTTACGGTGTCACTTTCTGCAATCGGTGTGCGGCTGGTGGCTAATGTTCTTTGTTCGGTTTGTGCGGTCTGGTATGGGCTTGATCCATCTTTTACGGGTGTATCAACAGGCAATGATGGTGTGATAGGGCTTAGTGGCTCACCGTCTGGAGTATAAGGCGCTTGTTTGGATTTATCGGTAACTGCTGCCCCTGTCGAATCAACACGGACAAATGTACCTTGTGTCTTACCCTCTATAATATTGATACTACAAGTAAGGGGAATATGATCTTTGTTTGAATGGTAAATAGAATATAGGGGCGTGTAAGTACCTTTATAACTAGCGTTGATGATTTGTCTAGGGTCCGTTCGCGTTAATAATAGTTCTTGTGCTAGTAATTGGCCTATTTCTATTGTGCCATCCGTAGCATTTACTTTCCATCCTGCGCTTTCTACCCAGCCCGAACCATTATACACTTGTAAGGCTCCTAAAGCATTTACGCTTGGCCCGTCACCTATCGATATATTTACTTCTTTTGTTGCTGTATTATTGGCGGTGTCGTTTTCTACGGTGTACGTGAATTGGTTGGCGCGGTCTTCTATTATGCCTAATGGTATTACTTCCACATAAGCATTATAAAAGCTTTCTGTTACCGTTGATGGGCTAATACTTGCACCCGTAGAAGTGTAGGCGCTGAAATAACGGCCTCTTAATATTAGGTCGCCATCTGCCGGAATAGCTGGAGTGAATATTGGTCCTTCAGCAAACACTTGGCTAATATTATTATTCGTTAATAGGGGCGTGAATACTTCAAAAAAGGATTCGCTACTTTCCCAGGTCATATCGGTATAAGCATAAGCGCCCGTTGTGCTATTAATACTAGCAGTGCGCTTTAAATAATTAGTGCCTACTTGCACTTTGAGTTTTAAGAGTAGGCGTAATGGTTTAAAATCGCTTGGCGTATTAAAAGAAGCTTTTACACTTCCTTGGAATGATAGTAATAACCTAGAAGTAGCGCCGCCACTATCAATACTTTCGTATGTCACTTCCGTAAATCCTACACCAGTAGCAGGGATAACGCTTTGCGCCTGGAAGTGTTTATATTTTACAATAACCTTATTTAGCGCTGGTAAGTATTGAAAGTTACCACCGTCCAGCCTTGTTATATTTGTTGCATCTGTTTTGCGATACGTTGCGCTACCTGTGGCCGTTGTAACTACCTTGCCAGTAGTATAGTTAAATAGGTCAAAGGTTGCACCTTCAAACTCGTTTACTTGGATCAATTTAAAAGTGCCATCAGTAAGTATTAATCTAGCTCCGAAAGCTTGTGCGCATTGTTTTAAAACCTCATAGCAGGAAGTATAAGTCTTTACGCCGTTTGTATCAATCTTAATAAACCGCCTATGGTCAAATCTTGCAAGGTGTACAGGGTCTATACTTGTACTTGCGTGGTCTGCTGAAAACCATTTGCAAGCTGTAGACAGTAGGGGAGTGCTAAAAAGATCGTCTGTGCCTATTTTATTAAGGCAATTGATTATATGCTCGGTTACACGTTCTTTGCCGCTGTAGGCTGTGCCATCGTCGTTATAATCAATATCTTTTAAGATGCCTAAGCCGTCTGTAGCGGTGATATTAAAAATATAAGGCCATTCTTTATCCTGCTTTTGGATATTATCAGTAAGCACAAGGCCTACCCAAAACAAATCGGCTCCTTTCCTTATCTCTAATCTAAATCTACGCTCTGGAGCGCCTACAAAGTCAGTAACAAAGCTTTCAAGCGTTGCGCCGTCTATTTCTATTCCAATCTTAGCTACAGTGGCAAATATAGGGGCGTGTAAATCTCTGCTATCGGTTTGGCCTGTAATTACTGCGGTAGATATATTATAAGGAACAATGCCGCCGCCATAGGAAGAATCATGTATATTGATTGTCCATTCTTCCCCGTCTAGTCCATGAAATGTATCACCTAATCTTGTAGCCATTAGCTTACAACTGTTAATGTTACCGCACCACTAAATTTAAAGGAAGCTCTACACGTACTATCTTGACTTACTGCGCCCGTGGCGCTAAGACTTTCTATATAAGCCGTGCCAGCTAATTCCCATTCATCAGTACTATCTTTGCCAAACTCTATACTTACACTACTACCAACTACCCAGGCATCCCACAAATCTTTAAAATCATAGTTAGCGCTTGTGCCATATAGCGCATTAGTATTGAGTGTCGCGGATCTTCTCCCAGGGCTATAGTTTTGCCAAGCAGATGAACTAACGGAAGCCGCCGCCACTTTATCAAGTGCGGTTTTTAGGTTTATCGTACTAGATGTTGCGTAACCTACTACCGTGCCACCTATTCTAATCCGAAATTCACCACCGTCTACTACTGCCATTATCCAAATAATCTTTGTGCAATGCCCTCACTTTGGCGCAATGCTAGTATTATATCCGTTCCTGGTATTCTAATATCATCTACCTCGATGCGTACTGGTATGTTTGTTTCCCTGTCTAATGGTATTATAGCCTCTGCGCCTTCCTCACCTGTTAGGAAAGTTCTGTTTGGGATAATACCGCCGTTGGCTAATGCAAAAGGGTCACTACCGTTTCCAAACAAACCAGAAATGCCGGAAAATTTATCAATGAAATTGCCAAACTCAAAAGTACCGCCTGTAATTATTGATTTGATTGCAGCAAAAACAAAAGCCTTAGCAACCGCTTTACCTAAGTCGATAATAACTTGCTTAATAGCTTGTGAAAAAACCTTAAATGCTTTCGTACCGCCTTGTGATACAGTGTCAAATACTTTATCAAAAGCAGGCCATAAAGTATTAGCTACACCTTCCGCTATACTTAATTTTTTATTATATTTTTCTTGTGCTTCCTGTAACTCTCTAGTTGATTTAACACCCTCCTTAAGTGCTGATAATTGGTCAGTAGGAAACAACTCTAAAGGCGTAGCTCCTAAAGCCTCTGTAATTAGCTTTAATTGCTCCGCTTGTGGTAGTACCGTTTCGAAAACACTTGGTAGGCTGGTAATAGTGCTAAAATCATCGCGTGGACCTGGTTCGCTGTCGCCTTTCCTTGTAAAAGTCTGTTCTGCTCCAGGTAGTGCTAATTGGCCTAAGCCTTCACTTACTTTATCTACCTCTGCTTTTGTAGTTTTAGCCTGTTCTTTTACTTTGGCGTTTACTTGATTGAAAAACGCGGTTATAGGATCATTATTAAAACCGTCTTTAAAGCCACCTAGAAAGCTTTCAGCAAGGTTTTTACCTTGGCTTAATGCTAAACTAACAGGATTTAAATTTTTAAGACCTTGGCCTAATTCTGAAAAGGCATCCTTAAAGCGCCCTTCTTTGAGTGCTGCAAAGGAGTTTTGAAAACTAGCTACCGTATCTTTTGCAATAGTAACTAACTCCCTAAATACCTCAATAATGCCTACGCGCACACCCGTAAACACCTTGTACAAAAAGAAAGCGGCTTGCCCTAAACTTTGTAAACCACTTATAAGGGCGTTGATACTTGGAACGCCAAGCGATTTAAGACCACCTATATTTTTAATTAAGCCTACAACGTTATCCCGTATAACTGATAGGATAGGGCGCAGGCGTGTAAAAAGACTGCTTATATTTTCAATGGCGGTAATAAATACAGCCTTTAAGTAACCGCCTAACTTTTGAACGCCGTTTCTGAAAGCCTCATTATTATTATAAAGCGCAATAAAACCAGCGGCTAAAGCTGCAATAGCTGTCACTACTAAGCCAATAGGATTAAGGAAAACAGCTAAGCCAGAAGCAAGGCCACTAATGCCAAGTATTACGGGGCCAATTACAAGTGCTAGCCCTGCAATTTGTAAGATGGTACGCTTAACGTTAGGATCTAAGGCGGTGAATTTATCACCTAAAGAGCCTAAGAAGCTCGTAAACTTTTCAATAGCCCCTTGAACGTTAAATATTTCATTTATACCGTCACCAATTTGAGCAAAAAACGTTTTCGCGCCTATGGCTAAGTTTTCAAAGGCGGTAAATAGATTTTGTTGTACTGGAGGTAGTTTTGAAAATTCTTTTGTAACCTTAGAAACAAATTCCTCGGCGCTAATTCCTAGTTTTTGAAGTTCTTCTGAATTAGAAGTGCCAAAAGCAGCCTCTAAAGCTGGCCTAATTTCAAATATCCTTTCATTAAGCTGGTTGATTTCCTCCGCAGAAATTTTACCTTTAGAAATGATTTGGCCTAATGCTGTGATTGCTCCCTCAAATTCTACCGCACCACCACCAGAACGCGCCACAGCCTTACCAAAAGCCGTAATAGTGGTTTCTGCTTGCTCCGCGCTTAAATTTAGCGCCTGAAGTCTAGCAGAAGCTTTTACAGCCTGCTCAAAGCCTAAGCCTGGTTGCTCCGCAATCTTTTTAAGCCTACTTATCTGCTCCGCTACCGGAATAACACTTTTTGTAGTGGCTTCTAATTGGCTCCTAAGTTTGCTAAAATCGGCTGCTGATTTAATAGCCGCTAATCCTGCGCCGGCTAAAGGAATAGATAAGCTATTAGTAAGGCTGCGGCCTATACTTTCGGTTTTCCTACTGAAGCGTTTTAAATCGCGTGTAGCCTGTTTAAGACCGCGTTTAAACTGCTCTGCCAATAGGCCCAAACTTACGTTTAAATCTTTAGCCATTATCTTTGTTGTTCATGGATTTTGCCCAGGATCTTAGCGCATCAAAGCCGCTTTTATCACCTGTTTTCTGTTCCCAAGGGAATTTTATAATGTCTTCCACTCGGCTTACTTTCTTCATGGTTGACCATGCTGCGATAAATCGCGCTCTATGCCAATCGCCTCTAAATTCCTCGGTTTTGTCCCTATTATATCCGTTGACCGCGTTCATTATGCTGCGCATAGTCATCATTAGATAAATAGGCTCCGGTATGCCAATAGCGCCCAGGACTACACTGTCTAAGTAATCCCAGGTTAAGGCTTTCCCTCGCCTTTAGCTTCTTTTTCTTCTACTTCGCTTGGTGCTGGCTGGTGCTTGGCCCATACGTCCATGATCTTAGCTAATCCTACGTCATCGCCGAAAAGCTCAATACAAGCCTTCATGTATGACATTTCAAATTGCTTTTCATGCTTTGCAGCATAACCACCTACCAAACCGTAATAAGCGAACTTCTGAACGGTTTTAAGGCTTTCCTTAATGTTGGAAAAGTCCTCTAAGGATAACCCTAAATCGTCCATCAATTCACCTAAAGCATAGCGATTGAAAGCTACAGGCAATTTCTTGCCTGCGATCTCTACTATTTCAAATTTCTTCATTAAACTATTACGGCTTGTGTTACTGCTCCATCAACAATAAATGTTGCTGAAAATGTAGAATCTTGCTGCGCCTCGGCTGTGATTGATAAAGCCGTACAAATGGCTGAAAATTGCCACTCGGTGTCATCAGTTACACCAGTAGTTAATTCCATCGTCAATGAAGTTTTAGCGGCGTAGGCTGTGTTTAATACATCGATACTATTATTAGTACCGTCATAATTTACAAAGCCGTCTACGGTCACCGTGGTAGTGTCCTCGTTCACCTTTACTTCGGCCTGTCCGCTTGTAAGGTCTTTGTGTACTCTTGTGGTTGTTGATCTGCTTCGATCAAAATTACATGAAGTGGCATAAGCAATCTCATTGCCACCGCTGGTAATTCGTAATAGTGTGCCATCAATCACACCTGCTGTTACTGCCATGATGTTTATTTTTGTTGTTTATGGATTAATTCAAATATCATGCAACTACTTTAAATAAATAGCTTTGTGTAGTCACATATGTTTTCAATTCTGAAATAAAATTTTCGTCGCTTTGGCTATTGAAATAGCACTTTGAAATAGCAATGCTTTGTACTGTTCCTGAATAGTCATGCAATACCGTTTTTATAGCACTTGCAATCGCCTCCCCTTCGCCGTATGTATCGCAATACACATCAATTTGTAATGTAATGCGGTAGTTAGTAGTAGGCGCTGAAATAACCGCCAATTCGCTTACCTCTGTTTTATAGTGAACTATAGCAGGATATACAGCTTCCTGCGGTATTTGATCCGGGTAGATGCGCGTAGCAACATAACTAGCTACGGTAGCATCGTTTCGTAATAGATCATATACTGCTGGTGCTATATTCATAAACCTGTTTTTACTTTTAACTTGTCTAGTTCTTTTTTCAATTCTTGCTCTGCTACTTGTACTATCTTACTAGCATTCGCATTTAAAGCAGGCTCTAAAAAGGCGCGTCTAAACGCTGCTTTTGAACCCTTGATAAATGCAGCGTAGTAACCATCTACCTTAGTAGCATTTAAGCCGAATGCGCCTTTTGTCTTGCCTCTTTTAGCAAGCTTTGGCCCGATAAACTCCCTATCAGATCGCCTAAAGTTTAAGCGCTTAATTGATTTTCTTAGGTTTCCAGGGAAGTAAGCCGCTATAACTCTACCGCTGCCTTTTTTAGCTCTACGGCTTTTAATTATCTTGGCGGTGCTATATCGGTAATGCACCTTGCTTGATCTTGGTATCTTTGGGCGTGCCGCCTTTACTACAATATTAGCAGGCTTTCGCATTATTTTACGCCGTGTTTTCCGGTCTGTGATACTCTTTTGTATCTTATCCAGTTTGCGTATAACTTCAGTAGTATCTTGTTCGATTCCCATTACTCCGGTTTATCCTGTACGCAATCGATCTGCATAAATTGGCGGTGTGGATCTGGTGCTATCGTTATGATATTATGTTCCTTACCGTCAAACTTAATGCGCATCTTTTCGGTTATCGTGCTGTCGTATCTTAGCGTCACTATTACCTTTGTAAAAGCGTGTATTCTTGCGCCTTGATCGTTTTCGTCACTTCCTGTAAGCTTGTAATCCAGGTGACACCAAACATTACTACCTTCTGCCCAACTTAGTACCTCGTCGCCGCTTGCGTCGCGTGTTGGCGTGGGTGTTAGGAAAGTGCATTCGTGGCGCATTTTGCCTATTAGATTCTTATTCAAACCAGTTGATTCTTTCTAAGCCAATTAATTTGTCCAAATAGGTGCGCTTCGCGTTTACTGGATTCATCCGGTTTTCGTAAGCATACCCTATGCCATGATATAACAGGCGCTTCAGTTTAGGAGGTACGGCGCTTTCCGCGCCATAACCCGCTACATACTCCACTGTCACGCTTTCATCCTCACTTATTAGCGTAGGCCATTCTTTATCTTGTTTCAAGTAAACCCGTGCGCGGCCACTAGTGCTATCTAATGTGTAATTAGAGCTGTTAAAAGTGTCTGTACTCCCTATTGCATCTTTGTAGGTAATACTAGTAATGCTTTGCACGGGATTAGCCTCCAGGTAAATAGGGTTTTGCCCTACTGGAAAGCTGTCTATTTTCTGTATAATGGTTTGAGTTACTAGCTTTTGATTTAACTTAGATTCTAAAAATTGCCGTTCTGACTCTATCAGCATTGTGATAATGTCGTCTTCTGAACTTGAAGAAACCTTTAACCAGTTTTTTGCTTCGGTCAAAGTAATAGGTTCGCTTGCTGGTGCGGTAGTAACTTTATAAGCCATTTATTTTACCTTTCTTTTGGTATTTGTAGTGGCTACTTTTTGAGCTAGCTTATCTTTAATAAACTGTTCTGCTTCTTTAGTGGGCAAGTCATAAACCTGCCCTTTCTTATAAGAAGGCCCAACCGTAGCACAAGATTTTATAAATCGGATCTTCATAATTATCCGTTTGCAAATACCTTAACGGCGGCTGTATCTAATAACTTACCGTCATATCTAGCCCATGCTAAATAACCTGTAGATAGATCATCAGCAAAACGCTCGTCTAGTCTGCGCAAATTCATTGTTTGCACTCTACGAATGATATACTTTGACCAATCACCAAAAGCAATAGGCTTATTGGTAGTCGCGATACTTGCCATGTCTTGATTGATTACATAGCGATAGCCCAGGATAGTATCTGGCTGTCCAGCTACTAAGCTTGGCATCCATAACGGGCGATCATCACTTGAACCAATTGACAGCTTTTTAATAGCCGATAAAGTGCTATCATTAAACATAAAGGCAACTGAAGAATTATTCCGGTATGCAGGATCAATACTATGTTCCAGGTCGATAAGATCGGTGTGCGTAATAGCGGAAGCTGCGCCCGTTTTACCTGTACTAGCATCGGTAACAAAGCCTGTAGGCTTGCTTGATCCGTCACCAGTAGTAAAATGCTCGTTTAAAGCGCGTGCAAAACGTTCTGCAAGTAGAATACCGATTTCACCTTCTAGGTTTACCGCTTCATCTTGCGCCCACTCCGCAGAAATTTTGATTAAATCTCTGTAGGTATAAGCACTAAATTGCTTTTGACCTAATGTGAAATCTTGCACGGTAGAACTACCCGCCTCACTAACGATCACAGCCTTTGCAGACGTATCGTTTAGAGTAGGCCAATCAAGCGTACCACCTGTAGAAGTATTTACAATTCTACAAGCTGCAAGCATACCACCATAGTAAGCCATTTGTTTGTTTAGCTCACCGCTAAACTCTTTGGCTACTGCATAACCACCGTAGTTAGTGCCTGCGGTAGTGGTAGTAATAGTTGTTGTTCCTCTTTCAAGAATACCCAAATCAGTGCTTGATAAGTTCTTCTTACCATATCGCAAATACTTAACAAAAGTATCACGATAAGAAGCCTCTGCTTTCGGCTCAATTGCTTTCGCTTGTGGCTCAATGTTAGTAACCTTTTCAAGGCGTTCAATTGCTCTGATTTCATTATCAACTTTAGTGAAATCAGCATCCGCTTTATTAAAGCGTTCTAATTCGTCGGCGGTAAATCCGCGATTTTCAGATTTTAGGCGCTGCTTTAAATCCGTCATATCGGCGTAAATAGCTGCCTTTTTTTCGATCAATGCTTTGGTTTGCATTTGTTTGCTATTTATTAATAGTTAGTAAAATATCTAGGCAGGCTAAAGAACTTTCTGCCGTATGATCTGTATTTTCTTTTTTTAGTTCGACCTTTTCCCCTACTATTTCGATAGTTTGGAGTTGGTTTTCTATGCTTCTAATTTGTGCGGCTGGATCTGCCGGAACTGGAACTAAGGAGATTTCGAAAGGTTCCCAATCTACCGCACGGTATGTAGGTATGTCCTGGCCTTCTTCAAATTCCCTTTCAACCTTTTTAATGGCGTACCCAATAGAGATATTAGCTAGTATTCCATCTTTTACATCTTGTACAATCCCTTTTACATCTTCTCTTTTAGAAAAGCGGATAGTAGCACCGCCTTGCTCGTTTTCTACCCAGGCCTTTTCTACTACACCAATCTGCGCGGTTACGCCCGTGTAGCGGTCGTGGTTATCCAGTACAGGAGCTTTACTATTAAGCCTTGATAGGTTTACATGAGAAGTATCAAAACTTAATACCTCATTATAGTAAGTATCTCTTTGCCAATCATAGCGCCTTACAGGTGCGGAGGTTGTAAACGTAACATCAAAGGTGTTTTCTTCCTCGTCGAAACTTTGCGGCGCTACCGCTGCGCGTATATGGGTTTTTATTGCTTTAATCGTTTCCATCGTTGTTGTTTTTATTGTCGTTTACATCAGCATAATTAAGCGGCTTATGGTACTCTTTCCCTGATCCATCCGTCTTAGGATTCATTCCTACGATTGCCCTTGCTTCATCGTCGTTTATAGTGCCGTACTTCATTAAAGCTTCGATAAATGCCGCCTGGCTTTTCGCATCTGGTCTTAGTAGACCTTTAAGATCGAAATGGGCCTTGTGGTCTTCTTTTTCTTTTTCAGTTAATAACTTTCTAGTAATCTCCGCTTCTAGCTTTTCAGCAAGTGGGCGTATAGTGTAATTCACGAAAAATTGACCTATTGCCTCCGCATTGTTTAGCGTTGCGTCGCTATAATCTTCCAGTAAAATCTTTGGTGTGCCTGTGATTCGCGCAATATCTGCGGTAATAGCTGCTTTAGTGGCTTCGCTACCCGCATCCGTGGGCGTGGCTGTTAATGGCTGATACTCTAGTCCTTCTTCTAATACTGCAACACCACCCGATTTACCAGCACCACCGTAAGCTGTACGCCATGATTTACGCAGCCGTTTTGCAGATTCTGGTTTTAATTGTGCTGGATGCCTTAGTACTCCAGAAAGGAAAGTGCCATTTGCGTTGAAGTTTGCTAAGTATTTGCGATGGGCTAATGCTAAAGCATAGTTTTCTTGGTGGATTTTTATTTTATCAATACCACCTAAACCGCTTGTGCCGTGTCCATGTATATGAAAAACCCGATCATCTAAATAAATACTCTCTTTTCCTTCCTCATTAATATATTTAAAGCGCTTTGTGCCTCTATCTGTCAAGTCGACTACTACCTTAGTAGGATCTAAGATTCTAAGCTCTTTAATCTTTTCCGATCTCTGTTCTCGCCTAATCCAGGCATAAAAATTATCGTATAACTCTAGGTGTGTAACCAGTGTTTCGATAAAAGTATAAGCACTATATAAATGAGAAGGATTTTGATTTATTAGTTTAGTTGTGGGGTGTTCTGGTAGGTGTATTTGTTCGTCTTGATTGTATTCTACAATAGCAAAAGGCAAAGAAGCCATTATACCAGACTTAATCTGCAAGGCCCTACTAAATTCAGGAATTGATAAAATAGTATTAGTATTGACTACGATACCATCAGAAGATTTGCCTTCCTCACCTGCTAAAACTTCTTCAGACAAAGGAGTAGAGGGATTTTCTAAGCTCTTTTGCTTAGAATCCGATTCTAAAGACCAAAACCAATTATTACTAATAATACTCACCTACTCGCTTGTTGTTTATGGATATGTAGGCAATTTGACACTATTTGTTTAAAATAGGTGTAACTTTTGTTAACAATTTGTTTTGTCTTTGTGATTTTAAATTCCTAAATGTGTTGTAATCATAGCGATTTGCTGCAAAAAGCTCGAAAAACTCCATTTCTAAGAGATGGAAATTCGCTTTATAAGTATTGTATGGGTATTCCTGGCATAGTTGTTCAAAGCGCTTAAAATACCCATCCTTGCTATACATTTGCTGTACTTGCTTCAATACCGCTTCAATTACTTGCTTTTCTTCCATACTTAGATTATTATTAATTCTCTGCCATCATATATACTGCCCTGGTTGCTATGTTTATCCATTTTTTCTCCTATAGCCATTACATGGGCTACTTGCAAGTCGACCTTTTCAATACTTTTCTCTTTATCGATTTTTATATTCCCTGCGGGGTCTTTTCTAAGACTTATATTTGAATTGTGCCACCTTGCTATAGGGTCTTGTCCTACATTAACCCCATTAATTAACATTAAGCGTTGGTATTCTTTTGTAGGTGCATTCATAGAAATAAATCCTTGTCCAAATGGAGCCATAGGAAAGCCTAAATTATTCGTTAACTCAATAACTAACTGCGAAGAATTAAATCTATCATATGCTATACTTTGAATATTGTAAAGCTCGAAGCATTTTGTAATGTATTCCTGAATCCAATTATAGTCTGTTACATTGCCTGGAGTAGTAGAAAGCCAGCCTTCCTTTGCCCAATCTAAATAAGGCACTTTATCTTCTCTTACCCTTTGGCGTATATTATCTTCAGGCACCCAAGCTTTCCAAATTGTGGTTGGCTTTTTTAATCCTTCCTGAATAGGGAAATGAAGCGCTAAACACGTTGTATCTCTTGTAGATGCTAAATCTAATCCGCCATAGGCAATTTTGCCTTTAAGAGCTTCATAATCAATAACACCCATACATTTTTTATAAACTTCATCGGGTATAAAGGAAATCCGGCCTGTAACCCATATATTAAAGTTTTTAGTTTTTACATCGAATTCTTTTTCCGCGCCTAATGTTCTGGCTTTTTCAACTCTACGTTCTAGGTTTTCTAACTTTACACTAACGCCAAGATTAGGATTTGCCTTTATCCAGTTTTTAGGATCTTCCCAATCGTCACCATCATCTAAACGATGAATCCAAGGCAAGATGTTTTCATTTATTATCGTGCCTTTTAAAATGTGCAAACAATTATCCTCTAATCGTTTACACGGGCCATTTATATTGTCTCCAGCAGTAGTGATTATAAAAATAAAAGGACTCTCCCTTGCTCCTTGACCTGACTCAATAACATTTACTGCATCATCTGTTTTGTGAGCGTGGTATTCATCTATAAGGCCCACATAAGGATTAAACCCATCCTGTTTATCAGAATCTTTACCTAAGTAAAAAATACCACCTAACCCTTCACTAGTTTTTATGCTATAAGTGAGGACTTTAGAATAATTCCTTACCTTTGGACTAGCCTTTCGTAAAAATTTTAATTGTTCTTTTGATTTATCCCATCCTATTTTAGCCTGTTCTTTTTTAGTAGCTACCCAATATACTTGTGGATCTTTTTCAACACCTGTGAAAGCTTCAGATGTAAAGGCATAATTACCAATTAGCGCTAATAATTCTGTCTTCCCATTTTTACGGGCAACTTCTGTAAAAACTAAATCATATTTTCTACTATCCGTTTTCTTGGTTTTCCAGCCGTAAAGCTGCCATAATAATGCAGCTTGCCAGCCTTCTAATTTAAAAGGTTTCCCTTTTAAGCTATCAGTACCAAAAAAACACTTACTAGCGAATTTTAGAATATGTTCTGCGGCTTTACAGTCGAAATAATAAGGAAAGTCTTTAGATTCTTGTTGCTGGAGGTGCTTGGTATGGCGTTGGCATTGTAGGGTAATAGCTTCACCTACTACAATCTGCTTATTTAATACGTCTTTAATATATTGCTCGGCAATATTCAAATTAGTACTTGTTGTTTATGGATAATTGTTTGATATTCTAACAAATGAATGTTTTGAAATCAAACATAATTTAAGGATGCTTTCAAACCCTTTTTAGTTAAAATTGTGTCCACTCATGCACAAGTGAACACTTATAAAAGACCTGCGCTAGTAAGCATAGTTTAGAGGCTTCGCGGGTTCTGTTTTAGAGTATTTCTTCGCCGTGATTATACCAAACACTCATATGGAATTGTTTTACAATTTTTTCGTTCTCTAAATCAAATATATTCGCCCAGCCACCATCATATTCAAATTCCTTTGGGTTATGGGCTTTAACTGCGTCCTCTATACTATCATAAGAGCCTTTAAAATCATTTGCGCCTCCCTCCGGGTAATAATCGTTACCTGCGAATAGTAAAAATCGTTTAATCATTTGATTGTTTTAAAGTATTACTTTTTAAAGATTGCTTTAATTCGTAACCAGATATTTACAAACACTGGTAATAGTTCCATTATTAGATTGAAGACTTCTATTATCTTTCCTCCAGGTAGTTCTAATTTGTGAGGAAGGCCGTTTTTTAGTTCGACTACTTTGGCTCGTCCTTTTTCGTCTTTATTATCTAACGTGTAAATTTTGACATAATTACCAGGTTTTAATTTTTTACGGGATTTAATGCCAAAGGAATTATTTGCATCAATATGTACGTCTAGGCTGTTTGATGCTTTTATAGTGTTGCTATATGGATCTTGCCTATAATATTTAATTTTCATTTGTTTGTTTTATAAGCCATCTAAATGGTCTTCGTCTTCGATTGTTTCCGCTTCTGTGATTCGATCTCTGCTATATGGTGTTATTCCTAGCCTTTTATCAAGAATTAACATAGTGTCCATTTCTTGTTTTTTGATTTGGAATAATGGACTTTTCCTATCTGTGTTTCGATCCTTCGTAGTTAGTTTTTCTTCTGCAAATATTTGATCCATTGCGTTCATGTACACATAGAAACTATCACAATACTGAATAACAACATGAGTACTTATTTTTTCAAACCTGCCTCGGTTGATTAAATCCAGGCAGATAATTTTAAATACTTCCTTGGTTCTTTTGTCGTATTCTGGCCGTGATTTTGGCACTCTCGTAACTGTGCTTTTTGTCACTGCTGGTATTAGTCTATCGTTTCTAAGTTGTGTCATTTTCTTGGTGTATTTTTCGATAAAATGGCGTGTATCTTTATGTAGCC
>Ga0316206_1001402_pt1 | contig 21453 bp, 15 predicted proteins | sample 6monthpyrite_MG_FD_204942 | JGI IMG/M metagenome (GOLD analysis project Ga0316206, IMG submission 204942) | Microbial mat bacterial communities from mineral coupon in-situ incubated in ocean water Damariscotta River, Maine, United States -... | ecosystem: Environmental > Aquatic > Marine >... | reverse complement strand
CTCATGTGGATGGAAATGTGTCAAAAGCATCAGAGCTACTCGGAGTAAGCCGCCCGACGCTTTATGATCTTATGGGTAAATACCATTTAAAGTAAATTTGACCGACTATAATTAAAGAGATCTATATAACATGAAAAAAATCATCGCACTTATTCTTATCACCTGGTTTTCACTGTTTATAGTAAGTGGCTGTACAGGAACCAGTGCAGAAGAAAATATTCTGAATGCTGAAAAAGCCATCAAGGAAAAGAAATATAAAAGAGCAGTAATAGAGTTGAAAAACTCGCTACGCAAGAGCCCGAAAAATATCAAAGCCAGATTGTTACTGGGTAAGGCTTATCTGGTGATGGATGATGGCGTGTCGGCAGAAAAAGAGTTCTCAAGATATTTTCAGTATGGAGGCACTGATCAAAGAGTAAAAGTACTCATTGCCCGGGCTTTATTACAACAGAAAAAAAATCTGGAAATAATTAAAGACTATGAAAAAATCAAGGATAAGATTAATGATATAGAGTACCTGAGTATAGTGGCACAAGCATATCTTGGTGAAAATAGATTGACAGAGGCGAGCAATTTATTTAATAAAATTCTTGAGCAGAAACCACGATTTACTGATGCGGAATTGGGTCTGGCAAAAATAGATTATTTAAATAATGATATAAGAAATGCCATAGTAAAACTTAAAAACATTATTTCATTAAAGAAAGATGAGCCTCGTGCATGGCTATGGTTGGGGCAGATTTATCAAAAAAATAATAATGTAAAAGACGCATTGAATGCATATAAGAACGCAGCAGACATGTACGACGGTATTACCTATGGGGTCGATGCTTTTACAGCCCGATATGCATATTTGGGGCTATTGCTCAGTCAGAAGGAATATGATCTGGCCAGTGTGCAAATAAAGAAACTTTCTCGTGGATACCCCGGTCATCCATTGGTTCTCTATATTAGTGCGTTGCATGATTATCTGACTAAGAACTATGATGCTTCAGAGACTAAGTTATATAAAGTAGTAAAGCTGACTCCGAATAACATGCCGGCGATATTATTGCTGGGGGCGATTCATGATATCAAAGGGAATTATGAGCAAGCGAATGAGTTTTTATCTCGCTATGTTGCAAAAATGCCATTGCATCTTGAAGCCCGTAAGTTACTGGCCTCTGTTCGAATAAAATTAAATCGACAGAGTGAAGCGCTTGGAGTACTTACGGCTATTGACCCTGAAAATTACGATACCAGAACCATTGATGCTATCGGTAGACTGGCATTAAATTCAGGTGATCTTGGTAATGGCATAAGACAGCTAAAACGAGTTGTCACACAAAGTCCTGATAATGTCAGATTAAGAAATGCATTAGCTGTCGCATATATCAAAAGTGGTCACTATGATCTGGCGATCAAGGAAATTTCCGGCCTGTCCGGCGATGCAAGAAATAAAACAGCCTACACGCTCATAGAAGCTTTTTTGGCCAAAGGTGAATACAAAAAAGCAGAAGATGAAGTTAACAGGTTGTTAAAGGCTGAACCTGGTAGCCCTGGCGCGTTGGCTGCAGCAGGTATCGTTGCGTTACGAGGAAAAGATCAGATAAAAGCCAGGTCTTTTTTCGAAAAATCATTGAAAGCAGGTGGTGGCGATTATATTCCTGCGCTGTTGTTATTAGCCAAGCTCGAGTTAACTAATAATAAGCTGCAAAAAGCTGCAAAAAGGTTTGATCATATTTTATTGAAACAGGCATCGAATGTTTCTGCGCATCTGGGTCTTTTTGAAATTGCTATACGGCAAGGACGAAGTGCAGATGCGGTATCCTGGCTAAATAAAGCACATCAAAAAAATCCGTCTGACAGGAGGCCAGTTATTACCCTGGCAAATTACTATCTGAGTACGGGGGAGAGTAATAAAGCAATAGACATGTTACAAAAGACTCGCGCTATTCATAAAAGTGATATTGATCTGGGTGTAATGCTTGCCAGAGCACTTATAAATAACAATCAGAAAATGACCGCATTAACAGTGTATCAGGAGTTGCTGGAGAAAAATCCAGACAAGCCATTTTTATATCTTGCCACGGCTAATCTTCAGCTTGATTTGAAAGAATATAATCAGGCCAGAGCAGTGATTGGCAGAGCAATAACCAAATTCCCTCAAAATAATCTGTTTAAAGGGGCTATGAGTATTGTTGAGTCAAGAGCGGGTAATGTCGATAAAGCACTCTTATTAGCGAGGCGAATACAGGCAAGTAAAAAGACTTCCAGTATTGGTTATATATTGGAAGGAGATATTTTTCTTGACAGAAAGCAATACAAGCAGGCTCGTCAGTCATATAAGAAGGCCTTATTGGAAAATGATAATCGAAAAGTTTTGTATAAACTCTATTTGGCATATCGTCGTGATGGAAAAAATAATGATGGAATGAAAGTGCTTAAAAGCTGGGTAGAGAAACATCCAGCTGACATTACCGTTATATTTGACCTGGCAAACCTTCGGGTAGAGTCCGGCGAGACAGCAACTGCTATCAAACTATACAGTAAACTGCTGGAGCTAAATCAGGCGCATATTGGAGCATTGAATAATCTGGCTAATATCTATATAGACACAGATCCATCACTGGCATTGGCTTATGCGAAAAAAGCAATTGCGCTGCAACCGGATAGCGCTGCATTGCAGGACACGCTGGGCTGGGTTTATTACAAGCAGGGTCAAAATAAAGCACTGGCTTTAGAATATATAGAAAAAGCATCAAAACGATCTGCAGACCCATCAATAAAATACCACCTCGCAGTACTATATGAAAAAATGGGCAAAAAAGACTCTGCCCGGCTTATTCTGGAAAAGCTTACAAGTAATAACAAGAACTTTCCTGAATATAAACAATCACTTGAGATTCTATCCAGGTTAAAAAAATAAAATTTGAGTACATGTATTGTGATTCCTGTGGAATGCAATTTGAGATTATGTCGATAAAACTTACAGATGTAATTAATGAGATGGTTTTAGATTAATCACTAAATGATACGTAATATCAGTAACTTGGAGTACTCGTTATTCTTTATTTAACTCAGATGCGATATGTAGCTGTTTTTATTGCTGAGAGACCTTGAAATAGTGTCGGTAATTTTTACAAAACTTTTTTTCAGAGTCGCGATTATAATTATATATTCAATAAAAACAGTAAGATACTTTGTTTGGCATAGATACTGCACTCTAGAATGCCAAGTTAAGAAATAATTAATTTAACTTTAAAATTAAGTAAACAATGAGGAATGGAATAATGAAAAAACTACTAATTATGCTGGCAGTTATTGCCTTTAGTGCAACAAATGTACAAGCAGGTAAACTTTATGGCCAGATTCAGTTGGTCGGTGGAGCATCTTATATTACTGATGCATCTGGTAACATCACAGCTATCGATATGGGTACTTTTTTCGGTGGTGGTAATGGCGCTGCAGACGGTACAGTTAATGTAGGTCTGGCAACAACTGGTGTATTTGCTACTTTATTCCCTACAGGTACTGCTGGCACAATTAAAGATATCGACCTGTCTTTGTCATCAATTAGTCCTTTATGGACAGTTGGTACTATCAGCTTCTCAATGACTTCGTTCACCTCAGGTGCTGTTGCATCTGGTTTTCAGGTTATTGGTACCGGTATCATCACTGATTCATCAGGTACATATTCACAAACTGATGGTTACTTCAGTCTGAATACTACTAACACTAATACATCAGTTAGTTTCAACTTTGATGCCAAGACTGTTCCAGAGCCAGGTACAATTGCGCTGTTTGGTCTTGGACTGTTAGGTTTCGGTTTTGCTCGAATTAAAGCACGTAAGAGCTAAGCAGTAACATTCCAGAAAAAGCCCTGTTTTTTAACAGGGCTTTTTTTTGTCACAAATTCAGATTAAGGACCATTATCATAGAGGCGTAATTTTTGCGCGATAGCATATTTGCCAAGCAAGTAGCTAAAAGGCTATTATATCTATATATAGAGTAGAGGCTGGTGGGGAAAAAGCCTGATAAGACAATCTTTTGCAAGTGATTGATAGCAAAGTACTGTATATTACTCAGAATTAATCCCATTATAGTTACAAATAACAGAGTCAAAATAAGGTTATGATGAAAAAATCTTGTAAGTATATATTTATTATATTGTTTTTCGGGTTGTCGAATCTGGTTTATGCAGATAAACCGATCACGCCAAATACAGGGAAAATTAGTCCAACTTATTTAATAGGACCTGGAGATGGATTAAAGATTTTTGTATGGGGTAATGCGGATTTGTCTACTGCTGTTGTGGTCAGACCTGATGGCCTCATCACAACCCCTTTGATTGAGGATATTAAGGCAAGCGGATTGTCACCAACAGCGTTAGCCAGAAACCTTGAGAAAAATTTATCCAAGTATGTAAAAAGCCCAAAAGTAACAGTCACAGTAACAAATTTTGTGGGGCGATATAAAGAGCAAATCAGAGTTGTTGGTGAAGCAGCCAAGCCGCAATCGTTATCATATAAAGAAAATATGACGGTACTGGATGTAATGATTGCCGTGGGCGGATTAACCAAGTTTGCTGCAGGAAATCGAGCAAAACTTGTCAGGACTGTGAATGGCGAGCGGATTAAAATAAATTTACGTCTGGATGATTTAATCAAGGATGGTGATATCGATGCTAATGTGAAAATCAGGCCGGGTGATGTCATTATTATTCCAGAATCCTGGTTTTAGTATTTTTCTGGAACAATAATGAAAGAAATTCTTCAACAAATTCTTATCCAGATACGTGCAGGCTGGCGTTATCGCTGGTATGCGATGATGATTGCATGGCTGGTGGCCATATTGGGCTGGTTTGTTGTTTTGTCCTTGCCAGATAAATTTGAAGCAAATGCCAGGGTTTATGTTGACACCGATTCGATGCTGCGTCCATTATTGAAAGGACTTGCCATTCAAACCAATTTTACCCAGCGTATTAAGTTGATGACAAAAACATTATTGAGTCGTCCTAACCTTGAAAAAGTAGCTCGGGAGACAGACCTTGACCTGCATACAAAAACCACTAAAGAAAAGGAAGTTTTAATAAATAAGCTAAGAAGTGGAATTAAGCTGCAGGCTACGCGTAGGGATAACCTGTATACAATTATCTATAGTAATAATGATCCCAAGTTAGCTAAAGATGTGGTGCAGTCACTATTAACGATTTTTGTAGAAACAGCTTTAGGAGACACACGTCAGGATTCAGATACGGCACAACGTTTCCTTGATCAGCAAATTAGTGAATATGAATCAAGATTGATTAAGGCAGAAAACAAACTCACAGAGTTCAAAAGAAAAAATGTAGGTAGTTTGCCTGGTCAGGGAGGGAATGTATTTCAGAGATTGCAGACTGCAGAACAACAGTATGCCCAGGTTAAATTGCTGTTAAATGAAGCATTGAAGAAACGTGACGAAATTCTGAAGCAGTTGATTGAGGCGAAAGCTACGATCAATACTGATAGAACTCCGACTACGACTACTGCATCGCCGCTGGACACCAGAATTCTTGCTTTACAGCAAAAGCTTGATGACTTATTACTGAAATATACGGACTTGCATCCTGCGGTTGTAGAGCTAAGAGAAAAGATTGCCATACTCGAAAATTATAAAATAAAAAACAAAACGGCGAGTGGCAAAGCAGTTGTGCAAATTAATACACTATATGAGCAGACAAAGCTTGAGTTAGGGAAATCAGAGGCTGAAATTGCTACGCTTAAGGTTAGAGCGCTTGATTATAAAAATCGTCTGATTACATTGCAAAAGCTAGTTAATATTTTGCCAAAGGTGGAAACAGAATTAAAGCGTTTAAATCGTGATTATTTAATAAATAAACAGAATTATGATGCTTTGGTTTCGCGTAGAGAGTCTGCGAAAATGTCCGAAAGCGCAAATTCAACAGGCGATAATGTTAAGTTTAAAGTTATTGACCCACCGAGATTACCCGTTCTACCGGCAGGTCCTAAAAGAATGTTATTTAGTGTAGTTATCCTGATGTTAGCTTTGGTTATCGGTGGTGGAGTTGCATTTATATTGTCTCAGTTAAATCCGGTTATCTATGATCACCAGGCACTGAGGAAGTTAACGGGCTTGCCCGTCTTCGGTAGTGTCTCCAGAGTGTGGACTTCGGAGTTACTTTTGAAGCGACGTATTGAAGTTGGTGTTTTTGTTGCTTCGGGTATTGGGTTGCTTCTTATATTTGCGCTGGTTGTTTTTTTACAGAATTATGCAGGTGCACAGGAAATGTTGAAAGGGTTGCGTGGTGCGGTATGAGTAGTATCGAGAAAGCAATCGAAAGACTCATTGAGAAGAACAAGTCTCGTGCAAGTCTTGGTGCAGTAGAGAATACCTTGTCGATAGAGAAAACGAAAGATTTTGAGGAAAAAGTCCAGGCTAAAAAGCTGGCTTCAAGAAAAGTAAAAGAGGCGATTCCTGAAATAAAGCCAGAGAAAAATATAAAAGCCGATAAAAGTAAACCTTCGGCGGATAAAAAAGTGTGTAATCTGGATTTTAATGGTCTGGCCGATGCCGGATTTTTGTCTCCGCTATCCAGTAATCGTGTTTTGTTTGAAGAGTATCGTGTCATTAAACGTCCACTTTTGATGAATGCATTCGGAAAAGGCGCATCTGAAATTGATAATGGTAACCTGATTGCTATTACCAGTGCGTACTCAAAAGAGGGGAAAAGTTTTACCTCTCTGAACCTGGCCTTTAGTATCGCTCTGGAAATGGATACAACCATATTACTTATAGATTCAGATGTTATAAAGCGTTCGCTCAGTAAACAATTGGGGCTGGAAAACGAACTAGGTTTGCTTGATATTTTGAATAATGCGGATATGGATATCGGTGATGTTATAATAGGAACGAATTTACCCAGGTTGAATATTATACCTGCGGGTCAGGAAAGTAGCAGCGCTACAGAATTATTAGCAAGCGCCAAGATGAGCTCAGTCCTTACTGAACTCTCTGAGAGATATCCGGACAGGGTCATTATCTTTGATGCCCCACCACTGCTGGCGACGACAGAAGCTAGCGTAATTATGCATGGTATGGGACAGATTATGCTGGTTGTTGAGGCCGGGAAAACTGCTAATGATGCTATTCGTTCTGCAATTGATCTGGTTGATCATAAAGAGAAAGTAGTTGGCGTGATACTCAATAAAAGCAGAAGCTCCAGAGGGGCAGGGTATTATGGATATGGTAGTGAAGAATAGATTTTTTCTTTTTCAGGTCTGGTGAAAATATCACAGATATTGACCATATAGTTGGTTAAATTTAGTGTCTTGAACGCAATATTTATCAGTGGGATGTAAAAATGATTAAACAGTTGGCTATTTTATTGATGTGCATGTTACTGCCAAATATAACAAATGCGGCAAGTAGAAATTTAACTACCGGTGTAAATGCAATCGGAACACATAATGATAATCTCGGATTGGCGCCAGATGGAGGCGCAAAGATAGATGATTTTGTTCTGCAGCTGAATCCATACGCTTCATACAGGCGTGATGCCAGCAAGGTGAAACTGAATCTTGATTATCAACTTCAAGGGGTTTTTTATTCAGATCTCACAAGTAATAATAAAGTTTTTCATCAGTTATCCAGTAACGTAGATGCTTCAGTTTATGAAGACATTTTTTTTGTAAAGGCTTCAGCTAAATATGGTCAGGCTAATATTAGTTCAAGCCAGACACAGGCGCTTAATAATATAAGTCTGTCTTCCAATCGGACTAATATTGCATCTGTAAATGTGAATCCTTACGGAGTATTTAAGTTCGGGCAGGCTGCCAAGGCTTCAGTTGGGGTGAATAGAGGTGTAATTAGATATAAATCAACAGCCGTGGGTGATAGTGACAGAACCAACTATTATGCATCACTTGATAGTGGGCCAAAATTCCAGAAAATAAAATGGAACGCCAATTATACTCATGATGTAACTACATACAAATCAAGCCCGGATATTACATTTGAGCGATATGATATGGGTTTGGATTATTTAATTAGCAGGAAGGTTTCATTGCTGGCAACAGTGGGGAACGAAAATAATAGTTATCAACGAGCAACTTCAACTGAAGCACCAGATTCATTTTTCTGGGATGCAGGCTTAGCGTGGAAGCCAAGCACATTAACTTCTTTTGAAATACGAATTGGTGATCGTTTTTATGGCAAAACAGGATTGCTGAAATTAACTCATAAAACAGCAAAAACAATATCCTCGCTCAATTACAAGGAATCAGTTACAACGTCATCAATTACTGATGCTGAACGACAGATTTTTACTGTAACAGACCCGACAGGTGCTTCTGCATCAACTCCCGGTCAGCCAAATCCGATAGATGTTAATTCGCCTGCAACGGCTGAAACATTTATCAGGAAGCTGGTAAGAGCCAATGCTCAGTATAATACAGCTAAAAGCATATGGAGTATAAATGCATTTCATGAAAAACGCATTTATCAAACAACAAATACAGAAGAGAAATTATATGGAGTTGGTGGAAAGCTTGACTGGAATTTTATGCAGCGAACCCGATTACTCGTAAATGCAACGGGCCAAATACGTGAACTTAGAGGTGGGCCTGGTAAAGAAGGAATAGCCAGTGCTGATGTGACAGTTGAACGCCAGATGCGAAGAAGCTTAACGGGGCGAATAAGTGCTCAGCATATACGTCAGGATTCAACTACGAATGCAAATGACTATAAGCAGAACTTGCTGTCAATTGGAGTTAACTGGAAATTTTAATCATGACGTATGAGTGCCTTTATATTAATAGCAATGATAAATTTTCAGGTGAAATATAATAATGTATGAAGAATACTATGGTTTTACAGAAAAACCTTTTAGTCTGAATCCAGACCCAGGTTTCTATTATGGCAGTAAAGAGCATAATAGAGTCCTGGCATATCTTCGTTACGGAATTAATCAGGGTGAAGGATTTATTGTCGTATCTGGAGATATAGGTGCAGGCAAGACTACGTTGATAGGCGCATTATTTAAAGAGTTGGGGGAAACAGAAGATATTATTGCTGCCCAGTTAGTGACAACACAACTTGAACCGGATGACCTTTTAAAAATGGTTTCAGGTTCATTTGGTCTTCGTTATGAGGGATTATCAAAATCCGAGCTACTAAATGGGATTGAAGGTTTTCTGCGAGAGAAAGCAGCTGAAGGGAAGCGAGTTCTTCTGATTGTTGATGAAGCTCAAAACCTTCAGCACCATTCTTTGGAAGAACTCCGAATGTTGTCTAATTTTCAGTATAAAAAACATTCTTTACTGCAAAGTTTCTTACTGGGTCAAGGTGAGTTCCGAGATACATTACGATCACCCAAGCAGGAACAATTTCGTCAGAGAATTATAGCTTCATATCATTTAGGTCCTATGGATAAAAGTGAGAGCAAGCATTATATAGAGCACAGGTTAAAAGTAGCAGGATGGCGTGGCGATCCACACTTCGCACTTGATGCCTTGAATGAGATATATAAATATACGGAAGGAATTCCCAGGAGAATAAATACTCTCTGTGACCGTATTTTACTTTATACATTTACTGAAGAAAGTCATGATGTAACGTTGAATACAGTAAAAGCTGTCGTAAAGGAACTCGATGAAGAAATTCATTTTAACAGGGATGGTCATGTTCAGTCAGAAGTAACTTCACCTGATGTTGCTAATAGAACACTGCCTGCAAAAAAGAAAAATCGACCGGCATTAAAAGGCACTCCTGAAGAAAAAATCAAGCAGCTGGAAGAAAGAGTTTCCGAACTTGAAGTAATTGTTGATATGGCGAGTGATTTACTTAAGACCATACTATCCAGGCCATAGATATTATTATGTAACATATTTGTTGTACTGCATACCTTTGTAAAATATTATTCGCGGCGGAAGGATTTAGTATGTATTTTTTAACATGGTATGCTTGGGGGCATGGTCAGGCAGGATATAGTATTTAAATAAACAGGTGCTTTAATTTTAGTAATATTACATGAAATTTTAATATGCTCTGATAAAGTACAAATATAGTTTAATGCTTTCTGTTTTTATATGATTAGATATGACTCAAATAAAGGGTATTAAAAATACATCAATTCTAGATTTTAATAAAATCAGTAAACTGGTGCTGCTTTTTTTTATTGCCTTGTTACCCATATTTTTTGCAAAAGATATCATACCTGATATTGTGCAGTTGTCTGGTCTCGCAGACCAACCTTCACCTTACTTTATTCCGGAATACTTTTTCTTATTATATATTGCATCACCTGTTGTAATATTAAGTAGTTGTTTATTGCTATTATTGCCGGGTCTTTTTATATCACTGATGCTCAATGCAGCTGTCAGCGTGGAAAAATGGCTGCTTTATTCGCTTGGTCTGTCTATTGTTGTTATATCAGCTGTAATAGAATCTGTAGAAGCCGCTTTATTATCGCCCTTACTGGGTGATGATTTCCTGCTAGCTGTTTTTCTGATTTCATTATTTTGTCTGTTTTTACTACTTATTCGCCTTAGACGTGGATCACAGATTCTATTCCCTGTAATGAGTATTGAGACAAAAAACCTCATTTATTCAATAATCATAGTGCCTTTTATACTTATCGCCGTGCTGACACCTAAACTCTTTTGGGAGAACTTTAATGGTGATGGCATGCATGCTTATGAGTCTTCAAGGTTGCTGCTGTTTCAGGCATTTCCTTTCTGGGATCCTGCCACTGGTGCTTTGACCAGTTTTCCGGGTATTACTTCTGCCTTGTTTACATATCCGGCATCGTGGTTTATTCGAATATTTGGTGAATTCGAAGTGGCAGCGCGTCTGCCATATATATTGTTTATTACTGCATTGTTTGGTGCAATTGTAACGCTGATAAAATATGGAAAACACAAGCAGATTTCAATTACTGAGGTGAGTCTCATATGGGCTGCACTGGTAATTTACACGATTACCATGGGTTACAGTGCCAGTTATAATCCATATTTTGCGGATTTTGCGCTACCTGCCACTCAGGATACATTGCAAATACTTTCATTTCTGGGGTTTATCATTGCTTTTCTTGACAAAAAACCCGGTTGGCTACTCCTTTTTGTTGTACTGACATATACATCATTACCCAGTGGGCTTCTATTGATGTTTTTCTGGTGCGTGGCGGTACTGCTTCTTGTACGACCTGTTCCCTGGAAGATATTATTCCTGGTTGCAGGGTATATACTACTTATTATTGTTTCATCTATGTTATTTAAAACGTATTCGCCGTTTTTAAATTCAAGCGGTGAATATGAAATATCAGGATTTCTGAATCGATTTGCATTTTTACAGGTTTCAGATTGGAGGCGATTGACCTATATACTGGTACCTACAGGTTTTATACCTGTATTGGCCTTGTTGTTCTGGCGGAGGCAAGATACTGTAACTCGTGCAATAACTTTGGTCATAGTGGTATATTTCCTGTTTTTTTATCTGCAGGCATATATATCCTTACATCATTTTTCATTGGTGATGATATTACCGATTATTGTACTATGGAGAACAGATATTGCATTTAATCAATTTTATTATAAATATACGATTATACTGGTCTTGACAGGTATTATTGCCGGGTTGGTTATGGCTTTCCCTGATAACACGCAGGTTAATACACATTATAGAAAAATTGGCAAGACGATGTATTTTGATGTTAAAGGTTATCATGAAATGAAACCTGGTATATTTCGTAGTATAGAAGTGATGAATGATATTATAACATTTGGTTCTGATGTACGAGTTCCTGATAAGCTCTACTATATGCCTAAGATTCTCTGGCTGTATTATTCACAAGGAAATATCAGGAATAATAAAAATAATTACATACTAAAAGAAAGTAATAAAATATCACCATCTGATTCTGGTAAAATCTATACCAGAAACGGATATAGTTTGATAATACGAAACCTGGATATCATGAAAAAAGATCTCGCGATAAGACCTGATACTCCGCCAGGTAGTCGTGTGTTTACTATCCCACGTAAAATATTATTTGGTAATGGTTTAGCAAAATTCAATAAGAGACCATACCTGATTGATGTTTCGACTTTACGTAAAAAATAGAATGAACCTCAAAACAATAATTTTATATAAATTTCAAGGACTGGTTTATGTCAAGTAAACGCTTATTGATTTTCGCAGGCTTATTAACCTTATTAGGTCTGGGTGTGGCCGCGTACTGGATTAATCATATAGGCGGTGATCATTTCATTGATGGCATCCTTACAATAAATCCGGCGTATATTATTTTACTGCTACTCATTACAGGTTTTTTTATATTTACAAGATTTATTCGCTGGCAATTCCTGCTCAGACAAATATCTGTACGGATACCAATAAGATCAAGCTTCCTGTTATATCTGTCATCCCTGGTGGGTATCGCTACACCTGGCTACATTGGTGAAGCAGTACTCAGGAGTGCTTTTTTACGTAAGCAATTCGCTGTGCCTTTACGTGTTACAGTTTGGGTGTTTGTACAAGAAAGATTGCTGGATGTTGTTGTACTCGCAAGTATTTTTTTATTGATAGAAGGCTCTTCCGGATTCCAGTGGGTTGCATCTTTAATACTGCTGGGAATGTTATTGCTTTGGATTATTTTGTATTTTGTAGCGCCCCGGCTGGGGATAGCAACAAACAATATAATGAAACCTGTTATTATTTTCCAGTCAATATTGTTGTCTTTTATTTTATGGTTACCAGTAACAGCGATGATCTCGATTGCTGCTTTAAGTGTCAATCAGGAAGTCGGAGTGTTATTCAGTATGCAGTCATTTAGTATAGCCACCCTGCTGGGGGGGCTATCTTTTATGCCTGCGGGTGTAGGAACCACTGGGAGTGTTGCCATTTTACAGCTTCAGGAATATGGCATGGCTCTTCCTCTTGCAGTGATTGTTATAACACTTGTTCGTATATCGACAACTGGCGTAACCTTGCTCGTAAGTGTGATATTCCTTATCCGACAATGGTCAGCTTCATGGGCAGTAAATAATGCAGATAATGAGCAGCATTTTGATGTTATAGCATCTGAGTATAAAGTGCAGTTTCAGGAACATGTATGGGATTATCTGCTTGATAAAAAAGTGAACCTGATGGTAAGTCATCTTCGTGATCTTCCGGAGAATGCAATCGGTCTTGATCTTGGATGTGGCCTGGGCCAGCAAGCGCTAAGAATGCAATCATTAGGTTACAATATGATTGGTCTGGACATGTCTATCGGTTTGTTAAATGAGGCACAGAATTCTGGACTGAAAGTAATAAATGGAAGTGCGGTTCAGTTGCCATTACCTGATAATAGTGTAGATTTTATCTATATGGTCGGAATTTTACATCACTTGCCAGATAAAGAGTTTCAAAAGAAAGCATGCAATGAAGTCATGCGGGTACTAAAGCCAAATGGATTATTTCTGGTTCACGAAACTAACCCTAAAAATATACTGTTTCGTTTTTATATGGGGTATATATTTCCTTTACTTAAAACTATAGATGAAGGTATTGAGATCTGGCTTGATCCAAAACAATTGTCTGAAACTGAAAACCTTAAGCTTGAAGATACAATATATTTCACCTTTCTCCCTGATTTTATCCCCGGCTTTTTAATGAAGCCGTTAAGAAGGCTGGAAAGAAAGCTGGAAAACAGTTCAGCACGTGCATTTTCAGTTCATTATATGGCCGTTTTAAGAAAGCTGAAGTAAGTGTTCGGGTTGATGTTTTTTCCCACCTGTCATGATTAAGCCAGGTCTCTTATATGATGTCAGCAGGGTGGAGGTATTTCAGGTTATATGGATGTATAACGACACGTTCGCTTGCTAATGGTTCCGATAAATAAGCAGTGTGCTGGTTGATTTTCTAAATGTTAGATATTGATACTGACGGGGGCGGTATGAATACTTTCGATGCCGCTCGTATCATAGCTTGATATAGAAAAATAATGAGTGCCGGAAGCCAGGTTATTAAAAGTATAAGTTAATAATAAGGGGTCGTTAAGGTCAGCAGCAAGAGTCATACTAGTACTGCTGGTGCCATAATACAGCCTGTAGCCACCAATATCTGAAATATTTATGAAGCTTCCATCTGTATAGTTTGTGGGCATGCTCCATGAAATTGTTACATTGGCCAATGTGCTGTTAGAAGTGACTGTAATAGAAAAAGACAATGAGGTAGATGTTTTTCCATCAGATACGGTTACGACGATGTTACTGTATGTACCCGTTTGAGTGCTTGATGGCGAGCCCGTTATTTGCCCGGTCGCAGAATTGAACTGCGCCCATGACGGCAAGTTTTTGACGCTGAAAGTTAATGGGTCGTTATTGGCATCATTGGCGCTGGGTGTAAAAGAATAGTTTTGCCCGGTATTCAGGCTTAATTGTGGGCTGCCGGAAATACTGGGGGCAATATTAACACTCCCTGTGCTTCCACCACCATTATTCGTCGTTGATTTGCTGCCACCTAAGCAGCCAGATAGTAAAATACTACAGCAAATTACTGATAAAAATCTGAATACGCTTGCCGGTTTGTTCATGTAAATCTTGTACCAAATAGCTATATATAATGTGCAGTCATTGTCTTCTTAAGCATGATTCTAATACGTGACACACATCACATTATGCGTGCCTGATTGCAAGAGGGGGGCTACTTTTATTTTTTTTGTGATGAATATCACAGGAAAATACTGGCTTATGTATAATGACATTAACCATTTTTTTGTTTTGATAAGCATGACATGCAAAATGTTGTCAAATTGCAAGATTGGGCTATCAGGTATTTAGTATCCAGTATCCAGTATTCAGGGGTTCTTAATCTTGTAAAGAATAAACTGTTTATTTTCAAAAACGATGGTTAGATCACCAGCATGTTGATTAAGTAGCTTTTCCGTGTTATCCGGGTGACGTTTGATCTTGCTCTTCATGTATAGAAAATAGTTGGCATTTAATAGTTTAAAATTTTTCCAAAGTGATTCAGATGTACGCTCCTGAAAGTAATTAAATGACTTCACCTGAGTATAGAGCGTAAGGACGCGGGGTTTCTTGAATACAACTATATCGGAGCTTTTCAGGTTATTGGCTATAAATTGATACAATTCTTTAGCTGCCGGTCCTTCGACGTGATCAGAATGCCCTGAAAAGTCTCTGTTTACAGTGTTTCCAATATATGAAAAAGTTATCAAAGCCAATGCGAGCGCAGGTAACCATTTTGGTGCACGCTTATACCGGGGCAGATCCTCTAATCCCTTGACGATATAGAGTAAGTAAAATGGTAAAAAAGGCAAAAGGTAGCGGGTTCCCTGATTAAATGGTACGACAATCAATAAGCCTATATACGCTGTGGTCATGATTTCTGAAATATTCTTTTTCCAGACAAGGTTGTAAAAGCCAACAAGGAATAGTGCACTGGTAACAATAACGGTTATTACCCGAATAGTGAGTAAGTAACCATTCTCCCAATATCTTTCCATGCTGAAGAAGTAGATAGTCAGGTTATGGGCTATGTAACGAAGTAATGACCCACGGTCGAATAAATGTTCATCATCTTCCGGAGGCAACCCTTTATCAAGTGAGCCAATCATTTTCGTGTATGCAGCATCCGTATTCAGGATATTGTTTTGTATGAGATACAGGATGAGAAAAATAATGCTCGAAATAATGAGAGCAAGACGTATTTTCCTTTTGTAAAGTATGTAAGCAGCAATGAAAACCGGAATAAGGATAATGCCGATACTTCTGCATCCATAAGCAAGGTACGCTAACAGTCCTATGCAAATACCGTAGGTGATTTCATGTTTTTTGCTGAGGTTATCCAGTTGCAGGTATTTTTCTGTGATAAGTAAAAACGAAATGAAGAAAAAAATGAATGGAAATTCAGAAAGTATGTGATCTTTGTAATCCCAGAACCAGGGGCTGAGTCCGAGCAAAATTATCAGTAAAATACGTGAGCCTGGTTTTTCAAGTTTATTAATAATCAGGCGGTGAAACATAATAAGTGAAAGGCATAATATTGTAATCAGTGTTATCTTGAAGGCAAACAGATTCATGCCAAACATGATGGCGGCAGGTGTTAACAGAAACGGAACTACAGGTGGATATGCGTGGGGTGATGCCCAGCTTATCGTGGGGTTTACTATATGGCCGGTTTTAGTATATGGCAGGCCATTTATCAGATTCATTGTATGTTGAATATATAAGGCAAAGTCTCCACCCCATATATGTCCATCGCGGATGGTTAAAACATAAAAGCAAAAAAGCAATGAGATAACCGTAAATAACGCTATTTGTTCTTTTCTATGCGCCTGGTTTAATGTGGTCAATTCAGATATGCCCCCGTATATCAATGCTTAATAGAGTATACTAAATGCCAGGCAGCTTATAGGCTTAATTAAGATTGATTTACGATTTCTTTAAATTTACCGATAAAATTTTCAGGTTAGATATTGAGGTGCCATTTGGTTGACAATGCAGCCGTCCTGTTGTTAATTTATTCGACATATCATATAAAAAATCAATTCAAACATAACTCATTATGTGTATGGATGAACAATTCATTTAATGAAGGAGGCAGGGTTGGGGTATGAATAATTTTATGGATAAACAAATATGTTGAGAATCAGAGTAATCATTAGGCTTATATGAAATTTTGACGTAAAATAGATATATGAGAAACTTGTGGGGGTGGTTTTTTTGTCAGGGCATTGATGTCAATGTGTCAGATATAAATCGGTTCCAAATCGCGCATATAATAAAGTAATTATAATGTAATATTTCAAAAGGAATATCATGACTAATCCAGAATCAGTAATAGAAAATGTCAGTATTGTAATCCCCGCATATAATGAAGAGGGAGGAATTTCATCCAGTATAAAGGATGTTATAGCAGCAATGGACGCATCCGATTATAGTTATGAACTGTTGATAGTAAATGACGGCTCAACTGACAGAACGGCAGAGCTTGCGGTAGAAGCAGGTGCACGTGTCATAAACTTACCGGAAAATATGGGATATGGTGCAGCGTTAAAAGCTGGAATAAAAAGATCCAGGTATGAAACAATTGTCATTACTGATGCAGATGGAACATATCCGGCAGAAGTTATTCCTACGCTGATTTCCGAGCTGGGCGATTACGATATGCTGGTCGGGGCAAGAACGGGTGAAAATGTAGCCGCACCACTTGTTCGTAAACCTGCAAAATGGGTTTTAAGGAAGCTTGCCAGCTATCTGGCTGGCAGACATATACCTGACTTGAATTCCGGTTTGCGTGTTATCAGGAAGGATCTTGTCAGAAGGTTTGTGCATTTATTGCCCTCAGGTTTTTCATTTACGACAACCATTACATTGGCTTCGCTATGTAGTGGATCATTAGTAAAGTATTCCTCGATTGATTACCATGCCAGAATAGGCAAGTCCAAGATTAAGCCATCCCACGCTTTTGATTTTTTGTTATTGATTATACGAACCATTGTTTACTTTAATCCATTAAAAGTTTTTTTGCCCTTAGGTGGTTTGTTTTTTCTGGCTGGTTTTTCGAAATTCGTGTATGACGTCTATATAGGTAATTTCTCTGAATCAGCATTACTTGGTTTCATTGGCGCAGCTGTTTTATGGGCAGTTGGATTATTATCAGATCAAATTTCTAAAATGGCACTCAGATCTGACGGTTTATGATCAGAAAATTTTACTCAGGGCTCCTGGGCGCATCTGCAAGTAAGAAAAACAGAAAAGTACTGGCAGTGAGAATTGCTGTTAGTGTGGGGATCATTGCATTTCTTTTGTGGTGGTTGCCACTGAATGAATTGGTTAAGGCTATTCAATCAGTTCCCGGAGTTACCTGGTTAATCGTAATCGCCTGTTTCTTACTGGGTCATTTTGTTTCTGCATTGAAGTGGCGGTTATTGTTAAATGTAGTAGGTACGCATATTACCGTATTACAGGCTGTTCGTGCGCATGGCGCAGGACTGTTCGCAAACCTTTGTTTACCATCCATAGTCGGGGGTGATTTTGTCAGAGCGGCTGTTATCGTTCGCGAAAAAGGGAGCATGGAATCAATTGCTCTTGGTAGTCTGACTGACCGGATAAATGACACCTTTGCGCTGTTAGTACTGGCCAGTATTGCTGGTTTTTTTATCCCTGGTTTCTCCGGTATGGATGTGGGGAATGTTTTAACTGTCGTATCTGTTTCGCTCATTGCTTCAGTATTCGCCGGCTTTTTTGCGATAAAATTTGTTCCAGTCAGTCTGTTTCCAGTAAAAATAGCCGGAATTGTACTCAAGTTACGAGGTGCGATTGATTCCCTGTTATCGGCACCGCATATTGCACTGCTGGGTTTTATATTATCTATGAGTATACAGGCGGCTTTTATCGGCCTGAATATTGTCATTGCCACTGCAATGAATATTTCTGCAGCATGGGCGATCTGGTTTTTTGCGTGGCCACTTGCCAAGTTGATAGCATTGGTTCCGGTTAGTCTGGGTGGTATCGGCGTACGAGAGAGTGCAATGGCAGTATTGATGGCGGCATTTGGTATTGATGCAGCTGTTGTGGTTGCTCAATCGTTGTCATGGCAGGCGGTTTTAATCGTATCAGGTATGATTTCGGGTATTTTTGTAACCTGGTTGCCGGGTGATGTGGCGCAGGTTGAGCAGATTCAGCAAGGGGATAGAGCATGACAGAGATAGTGATACTGGGGGCCGGCCCGGCCGGTCTGGCCGCCGCGATGGAGCTTGCAGAAGCCGGTGTAAAAGTGACCGTGCTTGAATTACAGGATCATGTTGGTGGAACTGCAACAAGTTTTAATTTTGAGGGCGTGAATGTTGACTATGGCAGTCATCGATTGCATCCGGCATCAGATGCAGCAGTCCTGGCCCGAATAAAAAAATTATTAGGTGAAGATTTATTAACCAGGCCGCGTCATGGCAGGATTCGTCTGATGGGGCGATGGATACATTTTCCTTTAAGACCGGTTGATCTTGCCATTCGTATGCACCCGAAGTTTGCCATAGGCGTCATGTTGGATTTGGCGAAAAAAACATTTTCTGGCAAAAATGAGGCTAAACAGAATGATAGTTTTGCCAGTGTGCTAAAACGAGGGCTTGGGAGCACCATCTGTAAAGAGTTTTATTTTCCCTATGCAAAAAAAATCTGGGGTCTGGAGCCTGACGAGCTTTCTCCCATACAGGCCAGAAAACGAATATCTGCCGGATCGATTGGCAAGATGATCAAGCGCCTCCTGCCGGGTGGTAGTAAGGGGGGTGCGAGTACCAAAGGAATATTTTATTATCCACGTTCAGGCTTCGGCCAGATTTGTGAATCCATGAAAATGGCAGCGCTTAATGCTGGCGCTGAAATCATTCTCAATGCGAAAATAACGAAAATCAGCACGGGGCTGGAATCTCCTGAAGTCACTTATGAGAAAAACAAGCAGTCTGTTGTATTAAAGGCCGATCAGATATTTTCAACAATACCCATATCAGCTTTAACTAAATTGATTAATGCCAAAATACCCGCTGAAGTTGAAGATGCCGCTAACTCGCTCAGGTTCAGATCCATGCTGTTGGCTTATATCAGACTTGAACAAGAGCAATTTACTGAATATGACGCACATTATTTTCCAGGTGCAGATTTGCCATTTACTCGTGTATCTGAGCCAAAAAATTATTCAGATAGAACAGAGCCACAGAATCATACGGTACTGTGTGCTGAAATACCCTGTTTCCAAGGGGATTCTATCTGGGAAAAATCAGATGCAGAAATTTCATCAATAGTAAGCGAAGGTCTTAAAGATGCTGGTTTACCCGTTAAGTCAAGTATTAGTGCCGTTAAAACAATACGCCTTCCTCATGCATACCCTTTGTATACCATTGGTTATGAAAATCATTACAGTCCCCTGGAGAACTGGGTTGATGGGCTTGATGGTATACTCAGTTTCGGGCGTTTGGGATTGTATGCGCATGATAATACGCATCACGCGATCTTCATGGGGCAGGCGGCAGTTAAATGTCTGAATAATAAGGGTGATATTGACAGGGAGCAATGGAATGATTTCAAGAAAATATTTGAAGCACATGTTGTGGAAGACTGAATTCAATTAAATGGAATTAGCCTCAGGCGGGGCTTATTTAGAACTTGCCCGGAGTTGGAAAATAGCGTATCTTGAAATCTATGCTAGTTATATGTTTTTAAAGTAATTTATTGGTAATAATCAGCTAAAAGTAACTTTTTAGCCCTATAAAAGATCATGCAAAATTGGAGGCATTTATGAGTCGGGATGAGGTTTTTAGCGGAACAGCTTCCAGGGGTAGTGACTTTGAATTCAATGAAGAAGTGGCTACAGTATTTGATGATATGCTTATTCGTAGCGTGCCATTTTATCTCGAACAGCAAAAGTTGATCGAAGAGATAGGTAATCAGTTTTACATTCCAAATACCTCCATAATCGATCTCGGCTGTTCTACAGGAACGACACTTATTCGCATGGCTGAGAGCGTTCGTTCAGCTACGCAATTGATAGGTTATGATAATTCACAACCGATGCTGGATAAGGCCCAGGCAAATATTGATGAGGCAGGTATTACCGACAAAGTAGATCTTCGCTTCGGAGATATGAACGATAAACTGGAAGATCTTGATTTTGATAATGCCAGTGTTGTTACATTATGCTGGACTTTACAGTTTATTCGTCCGCTTAAGCGCGATGCGCTGATCCGTAAAATATATGATGGAATGGCAGATGGCGGGGCACTGATAGTAACAGATAAGGTTCTGACCAATGATTCAAATATGAATCGTTTTTTTATCGATTTTTATTATGACTTCAAGCGCCGCAATGGTTATTCAGATGAAGAAATAAATAAAAAACGTGAAGCACTGGAAAATGTCCTGATTCCTTTCAGGGTGGATGAAAATTTTGAGTTATATAGACGCAATGGCTTTCAGATTGTAGAAACGTTCTTTCAGTGGTACAACTTCGCAGGATTCCTTTGTGTGAAGAGTGAGTCGTAATGAGTATGACTACAGATGGGTGATAATTTATTTGTACTCAGGTAGTTATTCGAGATGAAGGCAATTATTACTTTTCATAGTGTGGATAATAACGGCTCCGTTTTGTCATACCCGGTTAACAGTTTTACATTACTGCTAAAGCGATTACATGATTTAGATATGCCTGTGTTGAGTTTGCATGACTTACTGGATGTAAACGTCATGAAAGGTGTTGCAATTACATTTGATGACGGCATGCAATCAGTGTTTAAAAGTGCATTGCCTGTATTGAAAGAATATAAAGCACCAGCCCATGTTTTTGTTACAACCAATGCGGTGAATTCAGATAAAATGTGGCCATATGACAATCGATATGGTGAGTTTGACATGCTCGACTGGGATGAGATTGGCGCGCTGAGTGATGCAGGGATTTATATAGATGCGCATACGCAGT
>Ga0316206_1001400_pt1 | contig 21528 bp, 20 predicted proteins | sample 6monthpyrite_MG_FD_204942 | JGI IMG/M metagenome (GOLD analysis project Ga0316206, IMG submission 204942) | Microbial mat bacterial communities from mineral coupon in-situ incubated in ocean water Damariscotta River, Maine, United States -... | ecosystem: Environmental > Aquatic > Marine >... | reverse complement strand
GGAAAAGCAAATCCCCGTTGCGTTGCCGTTATTCCCATTCTTCACGAAAACAAATTGCAGGCGGTTTTTGAATTGGCGTTATTAAGTCAATTAACAAGCTCGCAAAAAAATCTCATTGAACAAATCAGTGAAAATTTAGGAACAAGTTTGCTAAATATTTCCCAAAATATGCTGACAAAAAACCTTTACGATGAGATAGCGAAGAAAAATTATACTCTTGCTACCCAGAAACAAGCGCTAGATATTTCCGCCATTGTTGCAGAAACTGACACGAACGGAAGAATTACCTATGTTAATGATAAATTTCTTGAAATTTCTAAATACCAGAGAGAAGATCTACTTGGTCAAGACCATAGAATTCTGAACTCTGGCTACCATCAAAAAACCTTTTTTGCATCCCTCTGGAATACCATAAAAAAAGGAGATGTTTGGAAAAATGAAGTTAAAAATAAGGCCAAGGATGGCACTCTCTATTGGGTGGATACGACTATTTATCCTGTCAAAAATGAACAAGGTCAATTACTAAAGTTTGTTGCTATTCGCTTTGATATTACAGATAAGAAAACAGCTCAAGCAGAATTAGAAAAGGCCACGCTTGAAGCTAAAAAAACAGCAGACACTAAATCCTCCTTTTTAGCGAATATGAGCCACGAAATTAGGACGCCCTTAAATGGAGTCATTGGCTTTACAGGGCTCCTTTTAGACCAAAAACTATCTCCCGAAGCGCTTGAACAGGTTAATAAAATTAAAAGCTGCAGTGAAAGCCTTTTGATGATTATCAATGATATTTTAGATTTTTCAAAAATAGATGCCGGAAAACTACGCATAGAGCATATACCCGTCGATCTAAAAATGACAGCTGAAGTAGCGATTATGGTTTTTGACAAAAATATCGCCAATAAAAAGATCACTATCAACTCTAAAATAGCTGAGGACGTTCCAGCTAGAGTAATCGGCGATCCATTAAGGATACGCCAAATTCTCTTAAATTTAATTGGCAATGCTATTAAATTTACAGATGCTGGTTCCATCGATATTAGCTTTGCAGTGAATAAAAAAATTGATGAAAAACGTATTGAGATCATCTGTAAAGTCAAAGATACTGGCATCGGCATCCCTAAAAAAGCGCAAAAGAAATTATTTAAATCTTTTGAGCAAGCTGATAGAACCACCTCGAGAAAATATGGTGGCACAGGGCTTGGTCTCAGTATTTGTGAGAAACTTATAGTCATGATGGGCGGAAAAATTTGGGTTGAGAGTGAGGAAGGGCAAGGAGCAACATTCATTTTTACCATTCCAACTCGCGCAGTTCAAATGAAAGAACAAAAAAATCCCACCCTGGAAGTAAATGTTTGCAAAAATATTAATACTGAGCAATTAAAGATCCTTGTAGCCGAAGATAATATAATCAACCAAAAACTAGTCTTAGGTCTTTTAAAAAAATTTGGCCATGAGTCGGTTGATATCGTTGAAAATGGGAGAGAAGCTATTGATTCATTAAATGCAAAAGACTACGATGTCATTTTTATGGACGTGCACATGCCCGTGATGGATGGGTTTCAGGCAACCAAATTAATAAAAAAAATACATCACCACGATATAATCATAATAGGGCTTTCTGCCAATATTTTTACAGAAAATAAAATGAAATGCCAAGAAGTCGGTATGGATGAATATCTTGAAAAACCTATCGATATTAATAAATTTAAAGAGACTCTACAGAATGTGGTAACACGAATTAATGCTAGAAAGTCAAAAAAAGCCAGCTAGCACTCTAGATATTAATGCTCTTGCTTCATTTTTAATAAAAACTGATCAAAACCATTCGGTTTAGTAAAGAGCTCTATAGCGCCAAGTTTTTTCACCTCTTCGGCTTGCATCTCTAAATCTCCAGAGATTAGATAAAAATCAACATCTAATTTTAGTTCTTTAACTTTTTTTAGAAAATAAAATCCATCGTGTACTGGCATGCGTATATCCGACAAAATAACACTGATTGAATTTTTACTCAAAAGATCTAATCCCTCGTCACAACTATTTGCCACCAAAACATCAAAACCTTCCATTTCCAGCAAACTTTGGAATAATGATAGGATTTGCACCTCATCGTCTACCACTAAAATTGTCTTTTGGTTTTTATTAGACATCAAACGATAACTCCCAAAAATGCCCTCTAAGCATTTTGTTGTACTTAATGTAAACTTATTATACCAGAAGATAAATAAAAGCATGGTGAATTTTTTAAATGAATGGCAAAAATATAAAAAATTATGTGTTCTCTAGTATTCTTGGGTTAGCAATTTTTTCATTATTACAAAATGTCTATGCCAAAGAAGGACAACTCGCCAGTTTAGCACAGCTCAAAAGCTTATTTATACATAAATTCATCAATTATATAGAGTGGCCACCTGGAGGGAACACCAAGGAGATGAGTATCTTAGTAATTGATGATGAACTTTTGTTTAATGAAATGTCTAAATTAGCAAACACCAAAAAATCAACTCAATACTCTATAAAAATCGAAAAAAATAATAATCATTTGTCGAAAAATTTAAAAATTATTTTTATTAGTAAAGCAGAACAGGCGAATAAATTATTGCCAAAAGTTGTGAAAATGCCAATTTTAACAATAACCGAGGGAAATGATGATAAAGCGGCAAAAGGCATCATCCATTTCTTTATCCTCAATAAAAAACTTCGTTTTGAAATAAATAATGATTTAGCAATTTCAGCAAATATCGAAATTAATTCACGATTACTTAATTTATCTCAAAAAATGGGTGAACAATAGAAATGCAAAAAACAAGAACACCTCAAACCATCAGAAATGCCTTGATAAAGATGCAAACTTTGAGCGGTGGCCTCGTGTTATTATTTGCTTGTATTATTTTTTTTACAAAGGAACTGTACCAATTTAAAGGCCAAGTACTAGATGAAAGTGAATCAATAGCGCATATCATTTCCAGAAATATAGCTCCTTCACTGGAATTTGATGACAAAAAAGAAGCCTATAAAATTTTGAAATCACTAGAGGGAAATAAATTTATTGCGTCCGTTGAGGTTTACGATAAAAGCAAAAAACTCTATATTGCTTTTGGAGAAATACCTAATCCGAATAATGTTTTAACCCTCCCCTCCTCGAACTTTCAAAATGATGAAAATAGTTTTTCTCAACTTATATATCTCAAAAAGATTCAAGAAGGTAAAAACCTGCTCGGCTATTTATTATTGCGATTCAATAAACGGCACTTTAGAGACACACTTTTATTTTACCTACTGGCCTTTTTGCTCACTCTCTTTATTAGCAGTCTTATAGGATTATCTTTGGCGCATTATATGCAACAGAAAATTTCTCTACCCATTCAAAGTTTAATAACAACCATTACCAACATAAAAGAGAATAACTTCACTCTTAATAAAATCGCCGCTCCCCATGAAATTGAAAATATTCATGAATTTCAAATTCTCTATGCAAACTTTATAGAGATGATTCAAGGAATCTCTAATAGACAAGACATTATAAATTCTACAAATAAAAATCTTGAACTCATCGTTAAAAAGAGAACTCTTGAACTCGACAACGAAAGGGCGAAAACTATTCATGACTCAAAGCTCAAAGCACTAGGTGTTTTGGCAGGAGGTGTCGCCCATGAAATTAATAACCCCTTATCAATAATTAATCTGAATACTTCTCTATTAAGAAGATTAATCATTTCACATAATATTACCGATCCCAAATTTGAGAAAATCACCGATGATATTGCCAAAACCGTAAATAAAATCTCTGCTATCATTAAGGCCCTTAAAAATATTTCTCGCGACAGCTCAAATGACCAGCTAGAGGAGGTTAATATTGAAAAATTAATCGATGAGGTGGTAGATTTAGCATCGATAAATTTTAATTTAAGCGTCATTAAAATAGAGAAGATCTCCACTCTTAATCCACATCAAATAGTCTCGTGTAGGCAGGGACAAATTCAACAAGTTATCTTGAACTTACTAAATAATGCCATAGACGAAGTATTAAAAACTGAAAATCCATGGATAAAAATCGGCATCAATAAAAAGGCAGAGAATCTTGAGATTATCATCTCTGATAGCGGCCCAGGAGTTGCTTTAGAAAATCGCGAAAAAATATTTGATCCCTTTTTTACAACGAAAGATATTGGCAAAGGTACAGGATTAGGCCTGAGTATCTCTAAAAAAATTATTCAACAACATGGTGGCGATCTCTATATAGGAAAGGGATCTTGTTCTCAATTTATTCTAACCTTCCCATTTTCTCTTAAAAACGATGATTTAAGGCCAAGCTAAAATTAAAATCTTCTTCTGCTTGTGGGCCATTTAAATTTTGATAGACCGGTAAGGCAAACTCAAATTGGATTTTCGACCCCTGCAAACTCTCCCCAGGTAAATTAAATTGCGTACCAAATTGCAAAGTCAATTTTTTACCGCCAAACATAGACGGGTCTGTGACATTGGCGGGATAAGGAAAGGATCCTGGAACATTTAAAGCCTCATCTTCACCGGTAATTCTTTGCCAATAAGTTGCTTTAACTTTAAGTGATGGGTACACCCACTTATACCATTTCCCCTGTGCCCAACCAATCATTTGGTACCGATTGCCTAACCGATACCCTCGTTCGTTGCGCCCCAAACGCACTTTAGCGAAGCCCCCAACTCCCCAATCAACTCCCTGATGGGTGGATAAATAGGTCAGGCTAGGAATCAAATCATAAGTCCCCGAACCAATTTGCATAGTATAGGGCAGAGGTTGGTTGCCCGCTGCTCGCGGGGTGTCCCCCACCTTATTGATAGCGCCCACAGGCAGGGTCACCCCAGCATTTGCGGTGAGTAAATGTTTACCACTAGGCCGAAACAACCTAGAAGCGGCCAAGGTAATATCTCCTACCCCTGCAGATTCAATGGTGAAACGCCCATAATTGGGAACAGTACTCACATGTGCCGTGGATTGCTTAATATAAGGCAGACCAAGAGTTAGGAAGTAGAGATTATTTACAGCATAGGATATATTCAAAATATGCGCCTCTTGACGAATATTGTTTGGTAATATCTTAAAATTTTTACTGGTCCTTGCCTCCCCAGCAGAAAATAAGACCTCGTCGTCGGATAGGTCTTTAGTACCATCTCGAAAGCCGCGAAATTTAGCATAAGTATATTTATACTCAAGGCTCCACCTGGAACTAATCGCCACTGATCCATCACTTGAAAACTTATCTTTTATTTCAAAATCCATGAGTTCAGTTAAGCTAAGATCTAATAAATCTGCTGGCGAAGATTGTGCATAAACGGCCGAGCTAAAAAGGTTTATCAGGAATAAGAAAATTAAAAAATTACGCATTATCAGCACCCAATGTTAAGATATCAGGTATTATAATCTTAAAAGACGGCCTTTTCCAAGGATCATTTTCTCAATTCACCCCGCATCGGCTTTCAAAAGAGTATATTTTTGGAATATTTCTGAGAGTTTCTTAATATCAATAGGCTTGCCAATATAATCATCCATCCCACTCTCGATGCCTTTTTCTTTATCTTCGGGGAAAACGTTCGCCGATACTCCGACAATATACGGTCTAGACTTATGCCCTAATTGAGAGCGAATATTTTTTGTCGCGTCGAGTCCACTCATCTCGGGCATTTGCACATCCATAAGGATTATATCAAAGCTCTCGTCTTTCAACCGAGCAAGTACCTCTTGCCCGTTCTCGACGACGGAATTAACAGAGTAACCCAACTTTTTTAACAATCCCCTGGCAAGAATTTGATTGACCTTATTATCTTCTGCCAACAATATTTTCAAATTTACTTTACTACTCTCTGGGAAACCCTGTTGCTCGGTGGAAGCTTTCGCGCTGGTCTCTGCCAGCAGACCCTCTTCGCCGGTAAAGGTAAAAAATATTTTCGTCCCTTTGCCCTCTTGGCTTTCCACCCAAATTTTGCCGCCCATCATCCCTATGATTTTTTGACAAATACTTAAACCCAGACCTGTGCCACCATATTTTCGCGTCGTTTCAGAATTAACTTGCTCAAAAGCATCAAATAACACCTTTTGTCCCGCTGGAGAAATCCCGATACCGGTGTCCCTCACTGTACAAATAATCTCAAACTTACCTGCGGGGAGCTGGCGATGAAGATCGATACTCACCTCCACGACACCTTTCTCGGTAAATTTCAAGGCATTCCCAATAAGGTTAATAAAAATTTGTCTTAACCTGAGAGAATCTCCAAGGATTGTTGCTGGAATATTTTTATCAATACTATACTTGAACTCTACATCTTTCTGAGAAAGGATACTATTAAAGACAAAAAGGGAGGTTTCAAGGGTTTCCTCAAGATTGAGAGCAACCTTTTCCACGCTCATTCTGCCCGCTTCAATTTTAGAATAATCTAAAATATCGTTAATAATTAACAATAAACTTTCTCCACAATTTTTTGTATGATGAACCAGCTTTAATGCCTCTGTGGGAAGCTTTATGTCCGATAGGAGTTCGGCAAAACCAATAATGCCGTTTAAAGGGGTACGAATCTCATGACTCAAATTGGCAAAAAAATTGGATTTCGCCGCCATTAATTTTTCCAATTCAGAATTTTTCAATCTCAATTTCAGTTGGCTGGCCGCTAACTTGGCAAGGGACTTCAAATCTTTCAATTGCTCCTCAGTTAGCTTGCGTGGCTTGTTGTCTATGACACATAAAGTGCCAATGCTCAAACCGTCTTTAATCTCCAATGGGACCCCGGCATAAAAGACCACTTTTGGATCATCTATAACCAATGGATTGTCAAAAAAGCGCGAATCTTCTCTGGCGTCCTCAACAATAAATACTTGTTTGTCATGAATCGCATGAGCACAAAACGCATACTCTCGAGGTGTTTGTAAAGCATCAAGTCCATAATGGGACTTGAACCATTGCCTGGTACTATCCACTAAACTCACTAAACAAATAGGAGTCTCACAGATTTTTGAAGCCATCCTGGTGATATCATCGTAGATATCCTCTAAAGCGGTATCCAATATTTGTAAACTTGCGAGCAATTCCAGACGCTCTTTTTCGTTATTAGGTAGCGCAGCTTTTTTCATTTTTTTCCTTTCTCAGAAATCAATATAATAATTTCCCTCTAGCTCCTACCCTTCGGCAAAATAGACCTGAACCTTTAATATTCTAGTGAGGAATGAACTCATTCAATGGTAGAAATGGACTAAAAAAGGAAACGGAAAAGCTAATAAAATCGGGCCATTAACCAATCATTTTGCGAAAATTAAAACGCTTAATCTCGTACCCCAAGCTTTTATTTAAAGAAATCATCTGCGCGTTATCGATATTGACATTCGTGTCCATCATCTTACAACCTTTTTTCAGCGCCCACTCTTCCCCCATTAGCTTCAGCTTTCTTGCTATTCCTCGTCGGCGATAACTTTCATGGACCCAAAGCCCATGAATATGACAGGAGGGGATTTTTTCAATAATATAGCGATCCAGAAAATGCGCCGCCACCATTTTTCCATCGGCAAAAACCGCCAAACAATAAAACTTATGCCCTTCGTTTATAAAAAAATGCTTCAATCTTTTCGTTTTGGCGAGAAGCTGTTCATCGGTTATGGGAATATAATTTTCAGATGAATCGCGAAAAGAATACTCATGGCAAAGAATAAAATCACTAAGCTCCTGTGCATTATGCGGATCTATTTCCCGATAAACCAATTCATTCATTCATTTCCTCAACTTTACAAGTTTCCGCTCGTTTTATGCAACGAATAGATTTCCCCTTAAACCCTTGTTCTCGTACAATCCTCCACCAATTCTAGTTTAAATGAAGTTTAAGCAAAAGGGCCATGGGGAAAATTCCAGAGGTTGACGCCCTTGTCAAATTTTAATAGGGTAATTGAAGTGGAAACTCTCTGTACGATACGATCTATTTTTTGAGGAATAAAAATGAAAACGCTCCTTATAGTTGATGACGAAGAGGATATTTGCGAAATTGTTGCCATCAATTTAGAAGAGTTTCCACTAAATATTTTATTGGCCTATTCGGGACAACAAGCGCTGAAGATGATGGCAGAGTCTGCTATTGATTTTGTCATCTCCGATATCCAAATGCCGCAAATGAATGGCGTTGAGCTCTTCGCAAAAATGAAAGAACTCTATAAAGATAAAAATTTTAAGCATATCTTTATGTCGGGCTTTGCCGACCTCGATGAAAAAAAGGCAAGAGAACTGGGTTCGCTTGGGTTAATTTCAAAACCCATAGATATGAATTTTCTCTGCAATCTGGTTAAAAAGGAATTAGCACTCTAATAGCAAGGTAAAAAGTGAATGTTTTAGTAACGGGAGCTGGTGGTTTTTTAGGTCACAAAGTGGCAGAAATGCTTATTGCTAAGGGCCATCACGTTTACAATTTTTCACGATCAAAATACTCCAGTTTAGAAAAATTGGGAGTCCATTGCCTGCAAGGAGATCTAAAAAATTATGCCGAGGTAGAGCTTGCATTAAGAGGAAAAAATATTGTCTTCCATATTGCCGCCAAAGTTGGCATGTGGGGTAAATACAGTGAGTTTTACGAAGCCAATATACTGGGAACTGAAAATATAATCAAAGGCTGTCACGCCAATCAAGTGGCGAAACTAATTTTTACCAGTTCGCCAAGTGTCGTCTTTGGCAATGACGATTTAGAAAATGTTGATGAATCCATCGCTTACCCAAAAAAATACTATTCCGATTATGCCAAAACGAAGGCGATTGCGGAAAAACGAGTATTGGCAGCAAATGGACAGTATGGCCTCTCCACTTGTGCACTCAGACCGCATCTCATTTTTGGCCCTGGCGACCCTAATTTAATTCCAACGTTAGTGGCCTCAGCACGAAAAAAGAAACTCAAAATTGTTGGCAATGGTGATAATCTTGTGGATGTCATTTATATTGATAATGCTGCCAAGGCACATATTCAGGCGATGGAACACCTTTCACCCAATAGTTCAGTGGCCGGTAAGGCGTATTTTATAGCACAAGAAAAACCTGTCAATCTTTGGGAATTTATCAATAAAATTTTAAAAATATATCGCCAAGATCCCATTGTAAAAAAAATAAACTTTAAGAATGCGTTTTATATTGGTCGCGCCATGGAGTCTCTCTATCGCGGTTTGCATAAATATGATCGTGCACCACCCATGACCGCTTTTATGGCCTTACAGCTGGCGAAATCTCATTATTTTAATCATGCAAACGCAAAAGCGGACTTCAATTACCGGCCTAGCATCAGCATTGACCAGGGTCTAGAAAGATTGCAGGGAGGATAAAATGCCATCAATTTTTAGCAAGATCATTAACGGAGAAATTCCTAGTTACAAAATTCTTGAAGATGAATTAACATTGGCCATTTTAACAATCGAACCCATTCAGCTGGGGCATACCCTAGTCATCGCCAAACAAGAAATTGACCATTTTATTGATGTCGATGATGCAACGCTGCAACAGGTTATACTCAATGCTAAAAAAATTGGCAGGGCACTTTATCAAGTCACCGGCTGCCAGAGAATTGGCACAGCAGTGGTGGGGTTTGAAGTGGCACATTTTCACCACCATGTCATTCCCATGGAGCACCCCAGTGACTTAGACTTTTTAAAAGCTAGACCGCGCACGAAAGACGAAATGCACCAGATGCAAGAAAAAATACTTAATGCCTTATCTTCCTAATGGTTGCCACAGCATTATGTGAATGAAGTGATTCGAAATGTTCAATTTTTACGGTCCAATCCAACAAGCGTATATCTGCATCGAGGGTCACAGATAACCTACGCCCAGCATGCTCCACAAACATGGGATTTTGCCCATTGAGAATAGCAAAGGCCTGCTCGTCGACTCTTTTCACTAAGCTTTGAGTTTCTGTGGGTAAGGCCTTTCTCAACAAAGCTATAAGGTCTTCGATTTTAAAATCTGCATCGGCAAAATATTTAACAGTACAGGTCGCCAATGAGCGCTGTCCGTGGGCAGCAGCAATGCCATTGCCCTCAGAGGAATTGCCCTCTCTATAATCATTTTCGTACTGCTTCGCTAGAGAAAGGCTACTGGGACATGTAGAGGAATATTCATAATTAAGCTTGAGCTCAATAATTGTATTGTCTGCGTTTTGCACCCCGTAAAACTCGCATGGATAATATTGCCAGCCCCAATTATCACTTTTCAAAGATTTTTGTTTCACAGGAAAATTAAACTGTAATTTTAAATGAGCTGTGGGGATAAGTTGGTCTGTTGGCGCATCCCTGAGTTCAGTCCTATACCTCGTCAGCGTATCCTTAATAAAGAGATTATTGACAAGGTATTGATCCCCTTGTTCTTGCAGAATCGTGCAAAAGCGACTCATATTGACGCCGGTTTTGTACCCCTCTAAAAAAACATACATTGAAGCCTGTGAATCGTGGGAGAGGGCCTCCCCTTCCATGCGCTCGTATCTTAGGGGTAAACGGTAACGTTCGATCCCGACTTCGGGGATCTCTCTTTCGTGAGTGCTTGGTAGCTTTTGAAAATCGTTGAGACCATTGGCATCTTTGACATGGCACTCTAAAATTTTCTCTCTTCCATTTCTTAATTTTTCCAAATCCATGATAGTACTTTTAACTGTAAGACCTAGAAAATGCAAATATAATGCATCACAATGTATTTTTTCATCTCCTGCAAAAGGGCGATTAGCTGCGATAAGTTCCTTGCAGCAATGGCAAAATTCATTTAATTTAGCAGAAAAAGCATAGGAGAATATATGTTTGATAGAATTACCGAAGACATCAAAAATGCCATGAGGCAAAAGGAAAAAGAAAAATTAATGGCCTTGCGCTATTTGAAAAGTATGCTCATTGAAAATAAAACCTCTAATAAACCTAAAGATGAACTGGATGTAGTTGTCAGTTATCATAAGAAACTCAAGGATAGCTTATCCACTTATCCCGAGGGCAGCGAGGCGATCTCTAAAATCCAAACTGAACTCTCGCATTTGTCCCCCTATTTACCAGCACAATTATCCCAGGCAGAAGTCCAATCTATGATTGATAAAATAAAAGATGAGAGTGCTGCCACTAATATGGGTACTATTATGAAATCATTACAACCTCTTATCAAAGGACGTTACGATGGAAAAATGGCTTCAGACATGGTCAAAAAAAGCTTAGGAATGGATACTAATAATTAGCATGAGAGAAAGTGAATAAAAAAACCGGCCGCCTACTCCGTTCTAGCAATGAGATGATGGCCAAACTTGGTCTTTACCGGGCCGACGATTTCTCCCACCTTAAGTCCAAAAGCAGCATGCTCAAACTCATGTACCATGTCACCTTTACCAAAGGGGCCCAAACACCCACCATTTATAGAGGAGGGGCAATGAGAATAACTTTTCGCTAATTCCTCAAAAGAAACACCCTCTTCCAATTTGTTAATTAAATCTTTGGCCTCATGCTCGTGGTTTACCAAAATATGGCTAGCTCTGATTTTCACTGTTGATTCCCTCTCTCGTTATAACGCACCGAAATATATACTCTAACATAGGAAATAATAATCGGTGTAAAATAACCTACACATAAGCTGATTAAAATCAGATCGTTATATTATATACTGCACAAAATGCCCTTAAAAACCCAAGAACCTTGTTCGTAAGGCGTATCGGGACCAATTTCAGAAAAAGAAATACTATTCTCTTAGCGCAGATCTTTCCGTAAAATTTTTCCCACATTACTCTTGGGCAGATCTTCTCTAAATTCAACAATTTTCGGGACTTTATAACCAGTTAAGCTTTTACGAGCAAATTCAATGACTTCGGCTTCGGTCAATGAGTCTTCTTTTTTGACGATAAAAATCTTGACGATTTCCCCAGATTTTTCATTGGCCACTCCCACCGCTGCACATTCAAAAATTTTTTCGTGTAAACATAAAGCGTCTTCGATCTCATTGGGATAAACATTAAAACCGGAAACCAGAATCATATCTTTTTTACGATCGACAATAAAACAAAAGCCGTCTTCATCTAGTTTTCCAACGTCGCCAGTTTTAAAATAACCATCTGTGGTCATGACCTTTTCCGTTTCTTCCGGGCGGTTCCAATAACCCTTCATAACTTGTGGCCCTTTTATGCAAATTTCTCCCACTTCGCCTATCGCTAAATTATTTTCCTCATCATCTTTAATAACGACATCAGTATTCGCCACGGGCAACCCTACAGCGCCATTATAATCTTTTAGGGACATGGGGTTGATACATGCAGCGGGAGATGTTTCCGTTAGGCCATAAGCCTCAACGATGGGTTTTCCTGTTATCGCCTTCCATTTTTCAGCGGTCGCCCTTTGCACCGCCATACCTCCCCCCAAGGTAAAAGAAATATGGGAGAAATCAACGGTAGGAAAATCTGCTTGATTGAGCAGTCCATTAAATAACGTATTGACACCTGTGAGGGCCGTAAACTTAAATTTTTTAAGTTCCTTAATAAAGCCAGGCATGTCTCGCGGATTCGTAATGAGAACATTCAAGGCGCCCAGTGAGGCCATACAAAAGCAATTCGCCGACAAAGAAAAAATATGATACAGCGGCAAAGGTGTAATAATGATTTCATGACCCGGCTTAGTGCAAACTGATAGCCATGAAGCCATTTGACCAATATTCGCAACAATATTGCCGTGACTTAAAACTGCGCCTTTAGAAACCCCCGTTGTACCGCCTGTGTATTGTAAAAAGGCGGTGTCCTCTCTTTTAATAGCAGGCTTCACAAAATGACTAGCGTTGCCCGCCTCCACCGCATTTTTAAAAGATTGGGCATGGGGAATATTCCATGCAGGGATCATTTTTTTGACTTTTCTAATAACAAAATTAACAATATAATTTTTGGGAAATTTTAAAAAATCTCCTATTTCTGTGGTGAGAACATGCTCGATATCCGTCTCTGCTAAGACCTCTGCTAAAACGCTGCAAGTATTTTCAAAAATGACTATGGCCTTAGCGCCGGAATCGCTCAGTTGATGTTTTAACTCTCTTGCAGTGTAGAGTGGGTTAACGTTGACTACCACCATTCCAGCATGCAACGCGCCAAACAAGGCGACAGGGTATTGAAGAATATTTGGCATCATCAGAGCGACTCTATCCCCCTTTTCTAATTTCAAGGTATTTTGCAAAAAGCTAGCAAATTTAAAGGCCTTTAACTTGATTTCATCATAGGTTAGAGTTGTGCCCATATTATGGAAACTGCCTTTCTCACCATATTTTTTATAAGATTCCTCTAAAATGTCACATATGGAGTCATATTTCTCAACATCAATTTCATGGGGAACACCACTCTCATAATTTTTTTGCCATTGTTTTTCCATAATTTTAAACCTTTTTAATAATTTCCAATAATTGTTTCATATTATAAGACTTCGAGATGACTCACAAGTGATTAAGGCCATTTTTTCCTGCCGGGTCAATTGTTTAAGAGCATATTCTCTTTTCGCTGCGCTTGAACGATTTTCACAGACCTCGAAATAAACCAGCTTTTTCGGCGCAGACTGGCGAAAAAACTTTGCGCCTTTGCCCATCCTATGTTGGGAGAAGCGACGCTGCAAATCCGTGGTTATGCCACAATAAAACTTTCCCGATACGGTCTCAATAAAATAGACGTACCAGCTAGTTTTCTTCGTCATCGATAACATAAAGATAGTCGGCCACTGCGCCATACTTTTCATGAGCAACAAAAATTTCGTTTTTTGCCCGCTCGGATAATTTCGCTAGATCAACAATTCTAACCGTCACAGTTTGCGCCCCCCGATACTTTTTTAACTGCTCAACCACCCCATCTTGGTAATCACTATGAAAAGCACCCACAATCAAAAAATTAAGAGAATAATGATGCCATTGTTGGAACCAATACGCCATCACACTATCGGTATAAGATTGCGCTAAGAAAAAAGCATCAATTTGCTCCGGCGGAACATGATCTTGCATGCTCACTTTAAAGCGGGCAAAATAATTTTCATTTCCCAACTGCATATTTGGCGGAATATCTTTAGCATCCAGCGCGCCCAGGCCTCTCTCTATAATCGTTCTTTTAATCGATCGCAAAGCATTGACGCCATAAAGTTTTCCGGCGTATTTTTTAACGACAGAGAGAAAGTCGAGATAGGGAAGATTTGTGCTTTGGCCATTAAATAACCGCGCAATGAATTCATCTCCGGAAATATGATCCGATTTATAATCGTCAAAATGGATCATAATATCGACAGTATCTCGATAGTTTAAAAATTCCCACGCCACCATAAAATCACTCTCTATTTGACGATAGGTCACCAAATCGGAAATAATTTTTCCTTCAATCCTCTGAAATGGTGCGGTATTATGGTATTCCCCTAACACCACTTGAGCACCCGGCAAAAGACTGTCGCTAAATTCGGAAAATTGTATTTCAGACTTTTTTGCAAAAGAATAATAATACTCTCTCGCGCATAAACTTGTAGAAAATAAAAATGCGATTAAAATTAACTTCATGATACTCCCTCACTGGCCTCTAACGTGGTAAAAGAAAATTTTGTGACGTCCACCAATCCGCGATCAGTAATTTTTAAGGTGGGTATGACGGGTAATGCTAAAAAGGCCATTTGCAGAAATGGCTCCGCTAAAACGACGCCTAATTTTTTAAATTCAGTCTTTAAATGTTTTAATCCGCGAGTAATTTCTTCTGCGGATTTAAGGGACAGCAAACCTGCAATAGGCAGTGGCAAAAGGGACTTAACTGCGCCCCCCTGCACCACACAGAAACCTCCTCCACAAGCAATCAATTGATTGACGGCGGTTGCCATTTCAGCTGCACTATGCCCAATAACAATAATATTATGTGAATCATGGGCCACTGAAGAGGCGATAGCACCCGCTTTCAGACCCAAGCCTTTCACCAGGCCCAACGCCGGAGGGCGGCCCTGGCCATAACGTTCTACGACGGAAATTTTAAGAATATCCTCATGCGCAAATTTTTCTCCATCGTAATTGACAATCAAATGATTGGTAATGATTTCCTCGGGAATGATCTCGATACAATTATAATTTCCCGCCACAAAATTATAGTGAAAGTCGGCGGCCACAACGGGGCTTCTCTGAATTGTATTTCCCATCGGTGGTGCAGACTTTTTTAGCTTATCTTGCAATCCTTCTGTAAGATTGAGGTCACTGACAAATTGGCCACCCATCAGCACATCCGCGATATCTACCCGCTGCAAATCTTTTAAGAAAACAATATCGGCGCGTTTTCCCGGAGCAATAAGCCCTAACCTCTTCAAACCAAAATGTTGGGCAGCAGAAAAAGACGCCAAACGATAGGCGACATGAGGCGGGACCTTTACCTCATTGATCAATTGCTTAATCAAATAATTGATATGCCCTTCCGTAAAAATTTCGTAGGGGTTGCGGTCGTCTGTACATAAAAAACATTGGGAAGAATTAAACTCACTCACCAAAGGGCCAAGGGTTTTCAAATTTTTTGCTACAGAGCCCTCGCGAATGATTAAGGCCATGCCCTTTTGTAGCTTTTCTTTCCCCTCTGCCAGGGTCACCGTCTCATGACAATTCTGAATCCCCGCAGCAATATAAGCATTCAGATCTTTGCCCCGCACCATAGGGCAATGACCATCCTTATTTAAATCGTCAAAGGCCAGGATTTTATCCAAGACTTCTTTATTACCATGGACCACCCCAGGGTAATTCATCATTTCCGCCAGCCCGAGGACATTGGGATGATCAATAAATTTTAGCATTTTATCCAAGGTGAAATCATCCCCATTGGTCTCAAAGCCCGGTAGTGCAGGAACACAAGAACTCACCTGGACAAATAAATTTTGCTCCATCAATTCGCTGCACCTAAGGAACCAAGAAAAGCCTTTTTCTCCCATGACATTGGTAATTTCATGGGGATCACAAATGGCCGAAGTTGTTCCCAGGGGTAAGGTTAATCTTTCAAATTCAAAAGGATGCATCATGGAGGATTCGACATGCAGATGGCCATCGATAAAACCGGGCACGGCCATCAAACCTTGGGCATCAAAAGTTTTTTTACTGCTGGCATCTGCATACTCTAGGCCGATGCCCGCAATAGTTTTTCCCGCAATGACAATACAGGAGTCAGAGAGTTCACCACAGACCAAATCGAGAATTTTAACATTTTTTATCAAGAGATCGGCGAGCGCATCCCCGCGCGCAACGGCCAGGACATTTTCTAGTTCTGCACGCTCCAGCCGCTGTGTTCTTTTTGCACCAAGTCCATGGCCCATGAGAATCCTCCCTAAAATAATGACTTAAATAATGTAACCTAGGGCCTCCCATAGAACAAATTTTTTCAAAACTATACAGGCTCAAAGCTTTTGCGTTAAAATTTTAAAGCAAAAAACTCCTTTCATGGATTGCAAGAATGACAAAAAAAACCGCAAACTTGCGTAAAGAAGGCCGGGCGAAATTGACCGGGCGAGCGCTCTATATCGACGATATGCATTTACCCGATATGCTTCATGGGGCGACGATTAGGAGCCCTATCCAAAGGGGACTCTTAAAAAACATGCAATTCCAAGGAGACCTCCCATGGCATGAATTTACCATTGTCACGGCGCTGGATATTCCAGGACAAAACTTCATCTCCATGATTGAAAATGATTGGCCTGCCTTAGTGGAAAAAAAAATCAATCACCATGGTGAGCCCATTGCCCTTATCGCTCATCGAGATAAATATTTATTGGCGAGAGCGCTCAAATTTATTCACTTAGAAATTCAAGTTTTAAATCCCGTAAAAGATCTTGATGAATCTCTCAAAAAAAAAGAAATTCTTTATGGCGACGACAATATTTTTAAATCTTATTTAATCAATAAAGGTGACATCGACCAGGTCTGGCAGCAAGCAGATTATATTATTGAAGAAACCTACAACACTGGTGCCCAAGAACAATTGTATATAGAACCTAATGGCATGATCGCAAAATATTCAGAAGATCGTGGCATCACCGTTTGGGGTTCCATGCAATGCCCTTATTATATCCATCGGGCGCTCATGCCCCTGTTTAACTTGCCCGCAGAAAAAGTTAGAATTATTCAAACGGAGACCGGCGGCGGCTTTGGTGGTAAAGAAGAATTTCCCTCCATCCTGGCAGCTCACGCAGCTCTGCTCGCCATGAAATCCGGCCGGCCAGTCAAAATGATTTATTCTCGCGCAGAAGATATGGCGAACACCACAAAACGCCATCCCTCCCAGACCCACCATAAAACAGCGGTCAATAAAGAGGGTAAAATCCTCGCGTTAGATATTGATTTTGTTTTAGATGCCGGTGCCTACGCCACTCTCTCCTCAGTGGTATTATCCCGTGCCGCTCTCCATGCCGCCGGCCCCTACGCCTGTGATAATATCCGAATTAAGGCGCGGGCGTTGGCCAGTAATAATAACCCCTATGGTGCCTTTCGCGGTTTCGGCGCTCCCCAAAGTATTTTTGCCTTAGAACGCCACCTCAATAAAATTGCTAAGGCCATAGGAAAAACTCCCACAGAAATCAGGCGTCTCAATTTTATAAAAAAAGGAGACAGCACTGCAACCAACCAAATCATTCATGAAGACATTGATTTTAATCATTTATTAGATCTTGCTATGGAAAAATCTCATTATAAAAAAAAGCTTCTTGAATTTAAAGAGTATAATAAGTCTGGCTTTATAAAAAAAGGTCTGGGGATCGCAACTTTCATGCATGGAGCGGGTTTCACTGGCGCTGGAGAAAAATATCTTGCCTCTGTCACCACCGTGCAGGGAACGCCAGCAGGTACTATAGAAGTTCTGGCGTCCTCCACTGAAATTGGCCAGGGTAAAAATACTATTTTCAGCAAAATCGTGTCCGATGCTTTAAATATATCTGAAGATTTCGTGTGCATCGTAAACCCCGACACTCATTTGGTTCCCGACTCCGGTCCAACGGTTGCCTCGCGCACCACTATGGTGGTGGGAAAACTACTGCAATCCGCAGCAACTGCCCTGAAAGAAACCCTCATCGCCGGCCAAAAATTAAAACCAAAGTATACCGGCCAAGAATTTTCCCAGGCCATTAAAAATTATATTCATGAATTTGGCGCCTTAAAATCCACCACCCAATACAAACAACCCAATAATATCACCTGGGACGAAAAAAATTATCAAGGTGACGCCTATGTTACTTTCGCATGGGCCGCGTATATCGCGGAGGTCAGTGTCAACACCCTCACCTATGCAACGAAAGTTGATCGGTTCACCGCTGTTCAAGAAGTTGGCCATGTCATAAATAAAACTCTCGCGGAAGGGCAAATTGAAGGAGGAATCGCACAGGGCATTGGCTACGCCCTGTATGAAAAAGTTCTCTATAAAGACGGCGCTATGATTAATAACCAAATGACCAATTATATTATGCCCACCGCCCAAGACCTACCCCAAATGGCCGTGCATTTTGCTGAAGACCATAAAGATTACGGCCCAAACGGTGCCAAGGGCATCGGGGAATTACCCATTGATGGCCCGGCACCGGCAATTTTAAATGCCATAGAAAATGCCAGCGGCATGGCCATGAATTTTATCCCCATGTTACCAGAAGACTTGATGGTGGCGATGGAAGAGCAGGAGAGAAATGCAAAAAGTTAATAAAATTAATTTACATTGTACTATCAATGGCTCAAAAAAAAATTTTCAATGCTACCCAATGGCACGATTACTCGATGTTTTAAGAGAAAATAATTTAACCGGTACAAAAGAGGGTTGCGGAGAGGGAGAATGTGGATCCTGCAGCGTTCTGGTCAATGGTGATATTGTCAACTCCTGTTTAATTCCCATCGTCCAAATGCAAAATAAAGAAATCAAAACCATTGAGGGACTAACCAATGAACAGACCCTCAACAAAATTCAATTGGCCTTTTTAAAATATGGTGGCACCCAATGCGGTATATGCACGCCAGGGATGATTATTGCCGCTTGCAAGCTGCTCGAAAAAAATCAAAACCCAACCTTACAAGATATTAAAACCGCCCTCGCCGGCAATCTTTGTCGTTGCACAGGATATAGTAAAATCTTCGCATCGGTACTCGCGGCTTGCCAGGAGCAACGTCCATGAATGGCGATCCGCAAGATTATCATATAATACAAACAAAAAACTTAAAAGAGGCCCTCACCTATCTCGCGGATAGCGATACAAAATGGACACCGCTGGCGGGGGGAACCGACCTCATGGTTTTGCTGGCAGCGGGGTTGTTGCCAACGGGAAATTATCTAAGTATTTGGGATCTACCAGAACTTAATAAAATTCACATCGAGGACGACTCTATTGTCATAGGCGCCGGCATAACTTTTCAAGAGATTCTAACCAACCAAACCATAAAAAAAGAATTTTCGATGTTGACCAAGGCGGCGGAAATGACCGGCTCAGTTGCCATTCAAAGCCGTGCTACTATTGGTGGCAATATCGCCAATGCCTCGCCGGCCGCCGATACCCCTCCGGCGTTACTCTGCTATGACGCCATCATTGAAGTCACCTCAATTGCCCGCGGCCGCATTGACTATGACTATGCAACATTTCATTTAGACTATAAAAAAATGCAATTAAAAAAAGACGAACTGATCACCGCCATAAAACTCCCCAGATCTGGTAAACCCCATACCGATTATTACCATAAAGTCGGCACTCGCGAGGCGCAGGCGATTTCAAAAATATGTTTCGCCGCCCGCGCCTATCAGCAAAATAATAAAGTCGATGATATCCGCCTCGCCTACGCCAGTGTCGCGCCAATCCCGCTGCGAGCGAGAGAAACAGAGTTTTTTCTGATGGGAAAAGTCATCTGCGATCAAGTCATCGAAAAGGCCTGCACCAAGCTGGCAGCAGAGTTGTCCCCCTTAGACGATATACGCTCCACGGCCGCTTATAGAAAAAAAGTTGCCGCCAACCTCCTGAGAGAATTTTTATGTGGAATTGGCCAGAAAAACTACAAGAGTTAAAAAACTCAAACACCCCTCACGCCTGTATCACCATCACCGACGTTGGGGGATCGGCACCACGCGAAGTGGGCGCCAAAATGATCCTTTTAAACAGTGGCGAATTTTTTGGCACCATCGGTGGCGGTCATTTAGAACAATTTTTATTAAACAGCGCTCAACACGCCTTGCAAGAAGGAAAATCTCTCACAAAAACCATTCCCCTAGGGGCGCAAACAGGCCAATGCTGTGGTGGAGTCGTCACCTGTTTCATAGAAATTATCAAGCCCTGCCCTCAACTCCTGCTCTTTGGCGCCGGCCATGTCGGCCAGGCGATTTGCCAGGTCTTACAAGGCACACCCTTTCATATTCATTTATTTGATGAAAGACCCAACTGGCTCAACCAGCAAAGCGACCAAGAGCATATTACCTGCCACCAAAACCTCAAGGTAGACCAGGCGCTCTTTGATGCAAAAAATACGTATGCCAGTATTCTCACCCATTCCCACGATCTAGATTTTACCATTTTAAATGAACTACTCGATGAACCCCTACGCTACCTAGGTCTCATCGGCAGCCTAGCAAAAAAAACTCGTTTTTATAAACGCCTGCAAGAGCAGCAGACCGCCACCCACCTCGTCGAAAAAATCACCTGCCCTATTGGCCTCAATATAGGCGGCAAGGCCCCCAAAGAAATCGCCATCGCCCTGGCGGCACAACTGCTTGGCCTCTACCATGAAACATAAAGCTCCCCTGCTCATCTTGGCCGCCGGCGCGGCCGTACGCATGGGCATGCCCAAGGGCCTCGCCCCCGTCAATGGCGGAACTTTATTAGACTACCAACTAAAACATAGCTCCCCCTATTTCCAGCAGATCCACATCGTCACCGGCGCCCACCATAAAAAATATTGCGCAGCTTTTCCAAATCTACGCTTCATAAAAAATCCCCACTGGAAATTAGGCCCTTTTTCCTCCCTCATCACCGGCCTGCGCCAAATCCCCCACCAACATGGCCTATGGATTCTACCCATCGATTGCCCCTCCCCATCACCAACCACATGGGAAATGCTCTTCGCCCAGCAAGGACCAGTCATCAAACCCACCTACCAAGGCCAGGGCGGCCATCCCGTCTTCCTCTCCACAGGGATCATCAAAAAGTTGCTGCAAGTCAACCTGAACTCCCCAGACGCCCGCTTGGACCGACAACTAAAAAAATTAAACCCCCAACAAATTACCCGCGTCCCAGTGGACGACAGAAAAGTGTCTCTCAATTTAAATACCCCTGAAAGTCTCTTGACCATAGACATTTAGTAGCTCTTCAAGTTAGATTATCTCTCTCAACTTGCATTATCGGAACGTAGCGCAGTTTGGTAGCGCACTACTCTGGGGGAGTAGGGGTCGCAGGTTCAAATCCTGTCGTTCCGACCATCTTTATTTCAATTTTTTAATAAAGTTGAATTAAAAAAACCTCATTAAGTCCATGATTTAATGAGGTTTTTTTACGTCTAAAATTCTGGAAGAATATTAAGTTCAAGTTAATATTCTAAAGTGCAACTT